>OCKA01000029.1_pt1 | contig 252008 bp, 231 predicted proteins | sample 1480951 | NCBI WGS metagenome assembly OCKA01 (sample SAMN05301504, study PRJEB22388) | human gut metagenome | isolation source: Infant 2 DOL 25 gut | host: Homo sapiens | place: USA: Pittsburgh, Magee-Womens Hospital of UPMC | collected 2013/2014
GCACAATCCGGGCTGAGTTCCCTTTCAGTGATCTACTATTCCGCGCAGCTATTTAGCCGCTCGTCAACCAGCGCCCCTCCCGCCCGACACTCCGCTGTATACAGCAAGCCGCCCGAGCAAAGATAGATATTTGACGCCCCGCGCTCACACTGCAGCATATGCACCAGCGCGCTGAGCTGGCTGGCCAGTTCCCCCAGTTGGCTAAGCTGCTGAAGCTGTTGTTTTTGCAGGCGACGCGCCAGCTGCAGCCAGGCCGTCGCATCGTGCGCATGACCAGTCGTATTATTCATACCCCTCCTCCGGGTTAACGCTTTATACTGCCTAAAGCAATAACCGTGCCTTTAAGAAGGAGTTTGTATGCAACGTATTGTGATCATCGCCAACGGCGCCGCCTACGGCAGCGAATCCCTGTTCAACAGCCTGCGCCTGGCCATTGCCCTGCGCGAGCAGCAGTCCGACCTCGATCTCAAGCTGTTTCTGATGTCCGACGCCGTCACCGCCGGGCTGCGGGGGCAGAAGCCGGCAGAAGGGTATAATGTGCAGCAGATGCTGGAGATCCTCACCGCCCAGCAGGTTCCCGTGAAGCTGTGTAAAACCTGCGCGGACGGCCGCGGGGTCAGCGCACTGCCGCTGGTTGACGGCGTGGAGGTTGGCACTCTCGTTGAGCTGGCCCAGTGGACCCTGGCGGCAGATAAAGTGCTGACCTTCTGAATCTGGGGCGCCAAACGGCAGGAAATATCAGGTTTCGCCGCCTGCAGAGGTAAAAAAAACGTTAGCTGAATGCTTTCAGGAACAACGTCATTTTTGTTTAATCTTTATCCCTTTTTTTGATCAAAATCAGCATCCCGACCCGCGCCGTTTGGTGTGATGCACAGAGCAAAGTGTGAACAATATCACGCGAGGACTGGGTGGGCAGGATGCTGTAGCGGGACAGAAACGGGGTATAAAATGGCGATGGTTAAAGCAAGTTTGACGTTATTTGGTGGTGACACGCTGGTGGTGCGGTGCTCAGAGCGCTGCCATATTCATCTGATGAGCGCGAAGGTCCCGGGCGACAGTCATGCGGATATTCTGAGCGTGCAGGATCGGGACAGCGCCTATCTGACGGTGCCCTACAGCGGCACCTGGAACGTGCTTATCGACAGTCACAGCCAGTCGCTGGAGCACTCCATCAGCTACGTGCCGGCCTGACCGTCACTGCCAGAACACACGCCCGGTCATGCCGGGCGTGGGATTCATGACAAACCTCATGCAATCATTGTACTTGCAGATTGCACCAGAAAAATAACAAGGAAAATCAATTTATTGATTTTCGGCTGATAACCACCAGTAAGGAAAAACCACGCTTTTTCCTTACTGGTCAGCAATCGGACGCCCGGTCATGCCGGGCGTTTTCTTTTGCGCGCGCTCAGGCCAGGCCCGGCGTCGGACTCTCGCCCAACAGCGCGCGGACGCTGGCCACCAGGTCATCGAGACTGGCATCGTGCATGCCCAGCTTGCGCAGCGCCTGCTCAAGCGAAAACAGATACTGGGCGTTGGTGCCGAGCGGCCCGCTGGCCCGGGCGATCAGCGGGGCGATAACCTGGGCACTGGTATCCGGTTCAAACAGTGGATGGCGCGGATCCATAATAAACACCAGGGCATTCACCGTCCGTCCGTCGTCCAGCTCCAGCTTGCACCAGGTGGGCAGATAGCAGCCGGTGATCATCTCCCGCTTCCACAGCAGGGTCAGCTCCTCCTCCAGCGTGTCGTCAGGCAGACGATAGGCGACGCCGGTGGTTCGGCCGCCCTCTTTGAGAGCCAGCATGCGTCCCGGCTGGCAGGCACTACCGCGCCCGGCGGTCAACCGCAGGCAAAACGCGCGGTGCCAGCCCGGCAGCGTGCCGGTGCAGGACTCGCGATAATTGAGCGCCGGGTTCCAGATAAGCGAACCGTAGCCAAAGATCCATACTGAGCCATCATCCGGGCGGCAGGCCAGCGTCGCCGCCAGCGAGGCTGCACGTTGTTCTGCCGACCAGAGTAGCGATTCCTCAATAGCGCCAAACGCTGTCTTACAATCCGCATTCATTAAGAAATCACGAGTTAACACTGTTTACTACCTCCGCCACTGCCCGCTTCCCGGCGTTCGTCTCATGCATCCGTCAATATTGCTGAAATATTATCCAGCTTTATCTTTCAATAAGCAATCAGCGGGGCGCTGGCAAGCGAAAAAGCGGCGTCAGCGATTATTTTTTCTTATGCCACTTATCATCATCGCCTTTCTCATAGCTGTTCTTCACCGCCGCCCAGGCGACTTTGTGCGCCGTCTCTTCGCGGCTGGCGTCATCGCGCCGCTCGTCTTTATCTTTATATTGATCCCAGGCGCTGTTAAACGCTTCTTTATAAATTTCCTGCGCATGGGCAGGCAGTACATGCTGAACGCTGTCGGGGAGTTCTTGTTTACTGCGATAGGGCATACTGACCTCCTGTTTAGGCATTAAGTTTAAGTCTGGTACGCAGTCGGCTGGCTATCAAGGTCAAAATGAGTAGAAAAAGAATTTTAGTAATTATCTGAATAATAAGAACTAAATATAAGTAAACATAAATTATAATAAACTAATAAAGATATCCCTCGATACCCGTAAATTTAAGTAAAAAACCAGCGGTAATTTAGCAAGATCTGTTACTTTACCGCCCTACGTTTTTATAATTATAACACCTGCATAAATGGAGATGGTTCATGACCCATGCACATGAGGCGGTAAAAACCCGCCATAAGGAGTCTTCCCTCGTCTTTCCGGTGCTGGCGCTGGCGGTGCTGTTTTTCTGGGGCAGCAGCCAGTCACTGCCAGTGGTTATCGCGATCAATATCCTCGCGCTGGTCGGCATCTTGAGCAGCGCCTTCAGCGTGGTCCGCCACGCCGACGTCCTCGCCCACCGCCTGGGCGAACCCTATGGCTCCCTGATTTTAAGCCTGTCGGTGGTTATCCTTGAGGTCAGTTTGATCTCTGCCTTAATGGCCACCGGCGACGCCGCGCCGACCTTGATGCGGGATACCCTCTACTCCATTATTATGATCGTCACCGGCGGTCTGGTCGGTTTCTCTCTGCTGCTGGGCGGGCGTAAATTCGCCACCCAATATATGAATCTGTTCGGCATTAAGCAGTATCTTATCGCCCTGTTTCCGCTAGCGATTATCGTGCTGGTCTTTCCGATGGCGCTGCCGGGCGCGAACTTCAGCACCGGGCAATCGCTGCTGGTGGCGGTAATTTCGGCGGCCATGTACGGCGTTTTCCTGCTTATTCAGACCAAAACCCATCAGAGCCTGTTTGTTTATGAGCATGAAGACGACAGCGACGATGACGACCCGCACCACGGTAAACCGTCCGCCCATAGCAGCGGGTGGCATACCGCCTGGCTGCTGGTGCACCTGGTGGCAGTGATCGCGGTTACCAAAATGAACGCTAACCCGCTGGAAACGCTGTTGACCAGCATGAATGCCCCGGTGGCCTTTACCGGCTTCCTGGTGGCTCTGCTGATCCTGTCGCCGGAAGGCCTTGGCGCCCTGAAAGCGGTGCTCAACAATCAGGTACAGCGGGCGATGAATCTGTTTTTCGGCTCTGTGCTGGCCACCATCTCGCTGACGGTCCCGGTGGTCACCCTCATCGCCTTCCTGACCGGCAATGAGCTGCGCTTTGGCCTTGGCGCCCCGGAGATGGTGGTGATGGTCGCCTCGCTGGTGCTGTGCCATATCTCCTTCTCCACCGGACGCACCAATGTGCTGAACGGCGCGGCCCACATGGCGCTGTTCGCCGCCTATCTGATGACCATTTTCGCCTGACCCCGTTTTCCCACCCGGCGGAGTCCGGGCGAAAAAAAGCCTGCCGGTTTTGACGCCGGCAGGCTTTTTTACTGATGCAGTCAGGCTTACTTGCTGGTATCCAGCTCGTCGAAGCTTTTCACCAGATCGTCAATCGCTTTCATCTGTTTGAGGAACGGCTCCAGTTTATCCAGCGGCAGCGCGGACGGGCCGTCGCATTTCGCGTGGTCCGGATCCGGATGCGCTTCAATAAACAGACCGGCGATACCTACCGCCATACCGGCGCGGGCCAGCTCGCTCACCTGCGCACGACGACCGCCGGAGGCTGCGCCAAACGGGTCGCGGCACTGCAGCGCGTGGGTGACGTCGAAAATGACCGGCGAGTTGTTGGAGGCTTTCTTCATCACGCCGAAGCCGAGCATATCCACGACCAGGTTGTCGTAACCGAAGTTAGCGCCGCGGTCGCAGAGGATTACTTTGTCGTTACCCCCTTCGATAAACTTATCGACGATGTTGCCCATCTGACCCGGGCTGACGAACTGCGGCTTCTTGACGTTGATCACCGCCCCGGTCTTCGCCATCGCTTCCACCAGGTCAGTCTGGCGCGCGAGGAAAGCCGGAAGCTGGATCACGTCCACCACGTCAGCTACCGGCTGCGCCTGGCTGGCTTCATGAACGTCGGTGATGATTTTCACGCCAAAGGTCTGCTTCAGCTCCTGGAAAATCTTCATCCCTTCTTCCAGACCCGGCCCACGATAGGAGTGGATGGAGGAACGGTTGGCTTTATCAAAGGAGGCTTTGAAGACGTAGGGAATACCAAGCTTCTGCGTAACGGTGACATAATGTTCGCAGATACGCATCGCCAGGTCGCGCGACTCCAGCACGTTCATCCCGCCGAACAGCACGAACGGCAGGTCGTTCGCTACGTTGATATCACCAATGCTAACCACTTTTTGTTTCATAAGTTCGCCTTATCAGGGTGTAACCGGAATGGTTCCAGACTAATGCAATGTAATTTGTTTATGCGAAATCGTGTTGATCTGCGCGCGGATCATCTCGCTGATCGGATCCTCCGGGCACTGCTCAACGAAATAGCTCAGATCCAACAGCGCCACGTGATCGCAGTCCAGCTGGGCGTATATCAGCCCGCGGTCGCGGATCTCATACGGATCTTCCGGATTAAACTGCAGCAGCGCTTCGCTGGCGCGCAGGGCCAGCTCCATCTGCCGCTCTTCCATCAGCGCCGACTTCAGGGTGTCCAGCAGCTTGCGGATCACCTCGGCGTTATCCGCTTCGTCGAGATCTTCATTAAACAGTTCCGCCACCGGCCCGATGTTGCCCTTCAGCCATACCTCCAGGGTATGCTCGTCGAGGGTCTCGCCGTTAAACGGATTAATCAGCCACATCTCTTCGCTGGTTTCCGGGTCCGCACGCAGCAGCATCTGGGTTGGGAAGATCACCGGCACCACCGGCAGCGCCAGGCGCTGGGCGATCCACAGCAGGATCGCGCCTAACGACACCGCGCTCCCCTGGCGGTTAACCAGCACTTTATCCAGCCATAGCGCGTCGGAAAGACGATACACGCCCTGCGAGGCGCCAAAGCCCCACTCGTCGTAAAACAGCTCCAGCAATCGTTCTATCTGGCGCTCCTGGTCCCACGACGGCGCAATCTCCTCCTGCGCGAGGCGCAGCAATCGCTGCAGCTCTTCCTCGACAAAACGCGACGGAAAATCGTCGCGGACCTGTTCAGAAATGAGGACCATGCCATCACACAATGGCGCTTTGTTAAATTCGAAATCCGCTAATGACCCCATGACCTACCCCAGTATCGGTATTCTTGTGATGGCGAGTTGAATGATGATAAACAACACCACCAGCGCCAGCAGGAACGCGATAAAGCGGCTCTGCTGGCTGCGCGGACGACGACGGCCCAACGCGATAAAACCTAATGCGATGTAAATGATAACGCCAAACAGCTTTTCAGTCAGCCATGCGCCGTCTTCTGTGAACGGCAGGTAGTGCGTTATCGCCATTAACCCTGCGCCGCTGAGAAACAGCAGCGTATCGCTGCAGTGCGGCGCAATTCGCACCCACCGCTGGTTCAGCAGCGGGCTCTGGTGATACATCCACCAGTAACGTAAAACGAACAATCCTACCGACACCGCCACTGTGGCAATGTGCAGGTAGAGGACAGCCGTGAATAAGTTCATCAGCCAACATTCTCCATGTCGGGTAAACGTCCGAGGGTCAGACGCTCATTGTCGCCATAGTCGCGACAGGTCGCGACGTCCAGATAGCCCGCTTCGCGGAACAGCGCGCGAACCGCCTCGCCCTGAGTCCAGCCATGCTCCAGCAGCATCCAACCGCCGGGCTGCAGATACTGCCGTCCCTCGCGGATGATATGCGCCAGATCGGCCAGCCCCTGGTCGCCTGCGACCAGCGCCGTCAACGGCTCAAAGCGCACATCGCCTTCGGCGAGATGCGGGTCGGCGGCGTCGATATAGGGGGGATTGCTGACGATCGTGGCGAAGCGCTGCCCGTCCAGCTCGCTAAACCAGTCGCTTTGACTTATCGTCACGTTAGCGATGCCCAGATGTTCGGCATTGCGCAACGCCAGCGCCACGGCGTCCGGCATCACGTCCACCGCGGTGACCTCACAGTCCGGACGTTCGCTGGCCAGCGCCAGGGCAATGGCGCCGGTCCCGGTGCCGAGGTCGAGAATACGGCACGGCGCGGTTGGCAGACGCGCCAGCGCCTGCTCTACCAGACATTCGGTATCCGGGCGGGGGATCAGCGTCGCCGGGGAGACGAACAGCGGCAGCGACCAAAACTCGCGCTGCCCGACCAGATGAGCAATAGGTTCCCCGCGCTGGCGTCGCACCAGGAGCGCCTCCAGCTTCGCCGCCTCGTCAGCAGAGAGCGTCGTTTCACCGAAGGCCAAAATCCAGGTTCGCGCCCGGCCGGTAACGTGTCCCAGCAGGATCTCGGCGTCGCGTCGCGGGCTGTCGCTCTCCGCCAGGCGGGCGATCGCCTGCTGCAGCCAGGCCTGAAAGGTCATCATTCCTGCTCGGACAGCGCCGCCAGCTGATCGGCCTGATGTTCCTGGACAATCGGCTCAATCAGCATGTCGAGTTTGCCCTCCATCGCCTCATCCAGACGGTAGAGCGTCAGGTTGATGCGGTGGTCGGTCACGCGGCCCTGCGGGAAGTTATAGGTGCGATTGCGGTCGCTGCGGTCGCCGCTGCCCAGCAGGTTGCGGCGCGTGGAGGCTTCCGCCTGCTGACGTTTGGCCACTTCGGCGGCGCGGATGCGCGCGCCCAGCACCGACAGCGCCTTGGCTTTGTTTTTATGCTGAGAACGCTCGTCCTGGCACTCCACCACGATGCCGGTGGGCAGGTGGGTAATGCGGATAGCCGAGTCGGTGGTGTTAACGTGCTGACCGCCTGCCCCGGAGGAACGGAAGGTATCGATGCGCAGATCCGCCGGGTTAATGTCCGGCATTTCGGCTTCCGGCAGCTCCGGCATCACCGCCACCGTACAGGCGGAGGTGTGGATCCGCCCCTGCGATTCGGTGGCCGGCACACGCTGCACGCGATGGCCGCCGGATTCAAATTTCAGCCGACCGTAAACGCCGTCGCCGCTGATCTTGGCGATCACCTCTTTAAAGCCGCCGTGCTCACCTTCGTTGGCGCTGAGGATCTCTACCTGCCAGCGGCGCGATTCTGCGTAACGGGTGTACATGCGGAATAGATCGCCGGCAAACAGCGCTGCTTCGTCGCCGCCGGTCCCGGCGCGCACTTCCACGAAGGCGTTACGCTCGTCATCAGGATCTTTCGGCAGGAGGAGAACCTGCAGCTGTTGCTCCAGCTGGTCGCCTTTTTCTTTGGCGTCACGCAGCTCTTCCTGCGCCATTTCGCGCATTTCCGGATCGTCGAGCATCATCTGCGCGGTTTCAATATCCTCCTGCACCTGACGCCAGTCGGTATAGCAGCGCGCCACATCGCTCAGTTGAGCATACTCCCGCGACAGCGCGCGGAATTTATCCTGATCGGCAATCGTCGCGGCATCGCCGAGCAGCGCCTGCACTTCTTCATGGCGCTCGTACAACGCTTCCAGTTTGGCAACAATAGAAGACTTCATAGGCGTGAATTCACCCTGTCCTGAAAATAAGAGAAAGGTGCGCTATTCCAGCCCGAGGCTGTTGCGCAGAATATGCAGACGTTCGTCGTCCCCGTCACGGGCGGCCTGCTGAAGAGATTTGGTTGGCGCGTGGATCAGGCGGTTAGTGAGCTTGCGCGCCAGATCCTGCATAATTTCCTGGGCATCACCGCCCTGCTCCAGCGCGGCCAGCGCTTTCGCCGTCAGCTCCTCACGGACCTGCTCAGACTGAGAACGGTATTCGCGAATGGTCTCGCTGGCGCTCTGCGCGCGCAGCCAGGCCATAAATTCGCTGGTTTCCTGCTCGACGATCGATTCCGCCTGCACCGCGGCAGCCTTACGCTGCGCCAGGTTATGCTGAATAATGTTTTGCAAATCGTCGACGCTGTAGAGGTAGGCGTTAGCCAGTTTGCCGACCTCTGGTTCAACGTCGCGCGGGACGGCGATATCCACCAGCAGCATCGGCTGGTTACGCCGCGCCTTAAGCGCACGCTCCACCATGCCTTTGCCGATGATCGGCAGCGGGCTGGCGGTGGAGCTGATAATGATGTCGGCCTCTTTCAGCCGTTCGTCGATATCGCTGAGGGCTATCACCTCGGCGCCCACTTCCTCCGCCAGCGCCTGGGCGCGTTCACGGGTGCGGTTGGCGATCACCATTTTGCGCACGTGATGTTCGCGAAGATGGCGCGCTACCAGCTCAATGGTTTCCCCGGCGCCGACCAGTAACACGGTGACGCTGGAGAGCGATTCAAAGATTTGCCGCGCCAGGGTACAGGCGGCGAAAGCCACAGAGACCGCGCTGGCGCCGATATCGGTTTCGGTACGCACGCGCTTAGCCACTGAAAAGGATTTCTGGAACATCCGCTCCAGCTCGCTGACGTTAAGATGGCCGCGGCTGGAGTCGGCGAAGGCTTTTTTCACCTGGCCGAGGATCTGCGGCTCGCCCAGCACCAGCGAATCGAGGCCGCTGGCGACGCGCATCAGATGGCTGACGGCGTCATTATCCTGGTGCCAGTAAAGGCTTTTTCGCAGGTCTTCTTCGTTGAGGCCGTGGTAGTTGCACAGCCAGCGGATCAGCGCTTCCTGCAGGTTATCCTGCTCTTCGACGCTGAGATAGAGTTCCGTGCGGTTGCAGGTCGACAGCACCACCCCACCCTGCACCATCGGCTGAGCCAGCAAGCTCTCCAGCGCCTTATCGAGCGTTTCCGGCGAAAACGTGACGCGTTCTCGCAGGGCGACCGGAGCTGTTTTGTGATTGATGCCAAGAGCTAAAAGGGTCATTGTGAGGGAGTAGTACCAGCGTTGCTAAGGTTAGTCTGAGTGCATCATACAGGATGCGCGTAATCAATAAAAGAGAGGCTCCCCTTTTGGAGTAATAGTTAAAGCAAGACCGCCATTAAGGTTAATTTTTTGATTTCAGACAACTTGAACGTAGACGCTATCGCCCGGCGACGCTAGCATTAAGGGTTATAAATGTAACCTGCTACACAAATCGGCCCGCTGTTCCCTGTCGCCGTTTTTCCCTGTAGACATCAAGGATTTGTCATCATTATGAATCGACTGTTCCGCCTGCTGCCGCTGGCCAGCCTCGTCCTCACCGCCTGTTCTCTTCATACGCCGCAAGGGCCTGGCAAAAGCCCGGATTCGCCGCAGTGGCGTCAGCACCAGCAGGCTGTCCGCAGCCTCAATCAGTTCCAGACCCGCGGGGCGTTTGCCTATCTTTCCGATGAGCAAAAAGTCTATGCCCGCTTCTTCTGGCAGCAAACCGGCCAGGACCGCTATCGCCTGCTGCTGACCAACCCGCTGGGCAGCACCGAGCTGTCGCTGACCGCGCAGCCGGGCAGCGTGCAGCTGATCGATAACAAAGGCCAGACCTATACCGCCACTGATGCCGAAGAGATGATTGGCCGTCTGACCGGGATGCCGATCCCGTTGAACAGCCTGCGCCAGTGGATTATCGGCCTGCCGGGCGACGCCACCGACTATTCGCTGGACGATCGGTACCGTCTGCGTGAACTGAACTATACGCAAAACGGCAAAACCTGGCACGTGACCTACGGCGGCTACACCAGCGATACCCAGCCAGCCCTACCGTCCAATGTCGAGCTGAACAATGGCGCTCAGCGCATCAAGCTGAAGATGGATAACTGGATCGTGAAATGATGACCCGCTGGCCCTCTCCTGCAAAACTGAATCTGTTTTTATATATCACCGGCCAGCGGGCCGATGGTTACCATACCCTGCAAACGCTGTTTCAGTTTCTCGATTACGGCGATACGTTGACCATCGAACCGCGTACTGACGGCCAACTGCGCCTGCTGACGCCGGTGGCCGGCGTGCCCGACGAGGAGAATCTGATCGTTCGCGCCGCGCGTCTGCTGATGCATGCCGCCAGCGAAAGCGATCGCCTGCCGGCGGGCAGCGGCGCCGATATCAGTATCGATAAGCGCCTGCCGATGGGCGGCGGCCTGGGCGGTGGCTCCTCCAATGCCGCCACCGTGCTGGTGGCGCTCAACCATCTGTGGGGCTGCGGTCTCTCGGAAGATGAGCTGGCGACTCTTGGCCTTCAGCTGGGGGCCGATGTGCCGGTTTTCGTGCGCGGCCATGCCGCCTTCGCCGAGGGGGTGGGTGAAATACTGACGCCGGTAGAACCCGAGGAAAAATGGTACCTGGTGGCCCACCCGGGGGTCAGTATTCCGACGCCGATCATTTTTCGCGATCCGGAGCTACCACGAAATACCCCGCGCCGGTCAATTAATACGTTATTAAATTGTGAATTCAGCAACGATTGCGAGCTTATCGCAAGAAAACGTTTTCGCGAGGTTGATGCCGCGCTTTCCTGGCTGTTAGAATATGCGCCGTCACGCCTGACCGGCACAGGGGCCTGTGTGTTTGCTGAATTTAACACCGAATCCGCTGCCCGTCAGGTGCTGGACACTGCCCCGGCATGGCTAAATGGCTTTGTGGCGCGCGGAGTTAACCTTTCGCCGCTCAAGCAGGCCCTGCTCTGAATCCTGCGCCGTGATGGCACATTGATAATGAGTCAGCCGGGGAAATTGAGTTACGGTGACAACGTCACCCTGTTCCAGACGTTGCATCGTGCTCTTTAAATACACCGACTGGATCGAATGGCGCCATCCCGCACATTATTGGCCCATTCATCCACCACTGGACGCATGCCTGAGGTTCTTCTCGTGCCTGATATGAAGCTTTTTGCTGGTAACGCCACCCCGGAACTAGCACAACGTATTGCCAACCGCCTGTACACTTCTCTTGGCGACGCCGCTGTAGGTCGTTTTAGCGACGGCGAAGTCAGCGTACAAATCAATGAAAACGTACGCGGTGGTGATATTTTCATCATCCAGTCCACTTGTGCTCCCACCAATGACAACCTGATGGAACTGGTTGTTATGGTTGATGCTCTGCGTCGTGCTTCGGCAGGTCGTATCACCGCCGTTATCCCTTACTTCGGTTATGCTCGTCAGGACCGTCGTGTTCGTTCTGCTCGTGTGCCAATCACCGCGAAAGTGGTGGCGGATTTTCTGTCCAGCGTCGGCGTTGACCGCGTGCTGACCGTTGACCTGCACGCAGAACAGATCCAGGGCTTCTTCGATGTGCCAGTCGATAACGTGTTCGGCAGCCCAATCCTGCTGGAAGATATGCTGCAGCTGAACCTGGACAACCCGATTGTGGTTTCTCCGGACATCGGCGGCGTCGTGCGTGCCCGCGCTATCGCTAAACTGCTGAATGATACCGATATGGCTATCATCGACAAGCGCCGTCCGCGCGCCAACGTCTCCCAGGTGATGCACATCATCGGCGACGTTGCCGGTCGTGACTGCGTGATGGTCGACGATATGATCGACACCGGCGGCACCCTGTGTAAAGCGGCAGAAGCGCTGAAAGAGCGTGGCGCGAAACGCGTATTCGCTTACGCGACGCACCCAATCTTCTCCGGCAACGCTATCCAGAACATCAAGAACTCTGTCATTGATGAATTTGTCGTCTGCGATACCATTCCGCTGGCACCAGAAATTAAAGCGCTGGATAAAGTGCGTACTCTGACGCTCTCCGGTATGCTGGCTGAAGCTATTCGCCGTATCAGCAATGAAGAATCTATCTCTGCTATGTTCGAACATTAATCGAGCCCAGCACAAAAACCCGCTGCGGCGGGTTTTTTTGTCTCCGCACCTTATTTGTATGATCAATGCCTCCTTCACCTGCCATTTAGTTGACAGATGATGCGCTCATGGATGAAACATTATTGTGAACAGATTATTTTCCTCACATGTGATGCCTTTCCGCGCCCTCATCGACGCTTGTTGGAAAGAAAAGTACACCACCGCCCGCTTCACGCGTGACCTGATCGCCGGGATCACCGTCGGGATCATTGCGATTCCGCTGGCGATGGCGCTGGCGATTGGCAGCGGCGTGCCGCCGCAGTACGGCCTCTATACCTCAGCGGTGGCAGGGATTGTGATCGCCTTGACCGGCGGGTCACGCTTTAGCGTTTCCGGTCCGACCGCCGCCTTTGTGGTGATCCTCTATCCGGTTTCCCAGCAGTTTGGTCTGGCGGGACTGCTGGTGGCAACCCTGATGTCGGGGATCTTTTTAATCCTCTTCGGCCTGGCGCGCTTTGGCCGCCTGATCGAATACATCCCGCTGTCAGTCACCCTCGGCTTCACCTCGGGGATCGGTATCACCATCGGCACCATGCAGATTAAAGATTTCCTCGGCCTGCAGATGCCCCATGTGCCGGAGCATTATCTGCAGAAAGTGGCGGCGCTGGCGATGGCCCTACCGACCATTAACGTTGGCGATGCCGCCATCGGCGTCGTTACTCTTGGCATTCTGATCCTCTGGCCGCGGCTGGGTATCCGCCTGCCGGGCCACCTCCCGGCGCTGCTGGGCGGCTGCGCGGTCATGCTGGTGGTCAACTTGCTCGGCGGCGATGTCGCGACGATCGGCTCGCAGTTCCATTATCAGCTGGCGGACGGCACTCAGGGCAATGGCATTCCGCAGCTGCTGCCGCAGCTGGTATTGCCCTGGGATATGCCGGGCTCAAACTTTACCCTGAGCTGGGCCTCGCTGCAGGCTCTGCTGCCTGCCGCCTTCTCAATGGCGATGCTCGGCGCCATTGAATCTCTGCTGTGCGCGGTGGTGCTTGATGGCATGACCGGCACCAAGCACAAAGCCAATAGCGAGCTGATTGGCCAGGGGCTGGGCAACATTGTCGCGCCGTTCTTCGGCGGGATCACTGCCACCGCGGCGATTGCCCGCTCGGCGGCGAACGTCCGCGCCGGCGCCACATCGCCGGTTGCCGCCGTGATCCACGCCCTGCTGGTGATCCTGGCGCTGCTGATCCTCGCCCCACTGCTCTCCTGGCTGCCGCTGTCGGCGATGGCCGCCCTGCTGCTGATGGTGGCATGGAATATGAGCGAGGCGCATAAAGTCATCAATCTGCTGCGCCACGCGCCGAAGGACGACATCGTGGTGATGCTGATGTGCATGTCGCTAACGGTGCTGTTTGACATGGTGATCGCTATCAGCGTCGGGATCGTGCTGGCTTCGCTGTTGTTTATGCGCCGTATCGCACGCATGACTCATCTGGCGCCGGTCAACGTCGAGGTGCCAGACGATGTGCTGGTGCTGCGGGTAATTGGGCCGCTGTTCTTTGCCGCCGCCGAAGGCTTGTTCAACGATCTGGAGCCCCGGATCGCCGGCAAGCGCATCGTGGTGCTGAAATGGGACGCGGTGCCGGTTCTCGACGCCGGTGGCCTGGATGCCTTCCAGCGCTTTGTGAACAAGCTGCCGGAAGGCTGTGAATTGCGCGTATCTAACCTCGAGTTTCAGCCGCTACGCACGCTAGCGCGCGCCGGCGTCAAGCCGCTGCCCGGACGCCTGAGCTTCTACCCCGATCGTCAGGCCGCGCTGGCTGACCTGTGATCACCCGGCGGCAGGTCCCTGCGCCTGCCGCATCAAGGATCCGGTCGCCTGCTGCAGCCAGCTCAGCACCGCCGGCGTCATCCAGGTGCCCTTCATCAAATGCGGCTCCTGCTCCATTGCCCGACGAAACTTCTGCAACGTCTGCGGCCGGGTACCGGCGTAGGACTGAAACAGTTCAAGCCACGCCCGGGCCAGCGCCTGACCCGACGCCGAGTCCGGCGCTACGCCCTCCCGGCACGCCTGATGCAGCTTCGCCACCAGCGCAGGCCACTCCTGTAGCCGGTCAAAATAGTGCTGGCGGGTGAACGCCATCTCTTCTTCGTCAAGGTACCGCGCCCAGATGGCCAGTTTGCTTTCGGCAAAGGCCTCGGTGATATAGGCGATGATTGCCGGCGTGACGCCGGTCTGTTCAACCATCTGCGGCTCGGCGGCATGCATCTCGTTCAGGCGGGTCAGAAACTCCGGACGCCCGGCCGTATCCTGCTCCAGGCGCTCCATCCAGCGCGTCGCCAGACGCATCGCCTGCGGACTGTCCGTCGGGCAGCCGCTCGCCATCAGCGTCTGCACCTCCTCCGTTAGCTCGCGCCACGCCTGCGCCCGCTGTTCATCCTGTGCCGCAAACGGCAGCGCGGCTAACTCCTGTTGACTAAACCAACGATCGTACATTTTCATTAACTCCAGCGTCTGTAGCCAGGACTCCAGATCGGGTTCATTGCCGCTCGCCAGCGCCTCGCGCAGCACCAATAGTCGGTCGCGCAGCCTGCCAACATCGCGTAGCTGGGCGTTGAGCATATCTATCTGCTGCGTCAGCAGCTCGGGCAGCGACAGCGTTTGCCGATCGAGATAGTCCTTGATTGTGGCGAGCGTTAGCCCGGCCTGCGCCAGCGCCTTTATCATATGCAGGCGCTGAACCGCGGACAGGTTATAGAGCCGATAGCCCGCCTCGCTTCTGGCCGAAGGCGTTAACAGCCCCGTCTGTTCATAATGATGCAGCGTACGTACCGTCAGTCCGGCACGCTTCGCCAGCTCTCCCACCTGAATTAACATGACTGCTCCTCTCTGTGGCCAGGTCCGCTACTCTGCAGCCTGACGTAACGTCAGGGTCAAGCAAAAACCGCGCTTGCTATTCATTTTTGCTGGCAACCATAGCAGCACGAAGGCCAGGACGGAATGGGGGCGTAATATGGCGGGAAAAAGAGGAAGAGATAAAGTGAGACACAGAAAAGCGCATCGGCCTTCAGCGGCCGATGCGGGAAATCATGCTACGGTTAGCTGTGACGATGCTGGTTACGACGGCAGCGTTTATCGTAGTGGCGCACCCACCAGTAGCGGTCGCTGACCTGCTCGTGGCCGCCAATACGGGCACCGGCCAGCCAGAGCACTGCGCCAACGAAGATGCTTAGGATTGCGCCATGCGCAAAGAATTGTGGCAGGTTAAGCTGCGGAAGCTGGTTCAGAATGGAGTAACCTACCCCCACAACCATCACCACCAACCCTAACCCCATGAGTACGTTACCGAGTAACGAAGCGTTTTTGCGTTTCATGTGTCACCTCCGGACTTTGGGTTGCCAGGGAATGTCCCCAAATCTTATAGGTGTAGTATAGACAAGGTCTCTTCTGCGGAGTGCGTCCACGATCACATTAGTGAACAGCGAATAGACAAAAATTTACAAATAAGTCTATGAACCATATCAAATTCTAATGATTTAGTGAGTAAATCATCAATGCGGGTATTGTCTAATAGCCAGAATTTTGTCAAGCGCGCCCGCAGACAGTACACTACGCGGCAGAGAATGCCCCATGCAGGATAGAAAACGTGACCATTAAACTGATTGTCGGCCTGGCCAACCCCGGTGCGGAATATGCCGCTACCCGGCACAACGCTGGCGCCTGGTATGTGGATTTACTGGCGGATCGCCATCGTGCGCCGCTGCGCGAAGAGAGCAAATTCTTCGGCTACACCTCGCGCATCAACCTGGCGGGCGAGGACGTCCGCCTGCTGGTCCCCACTACCTTTATGAACCTCAGCGGTAAAGCCGTGGCCGCGATGGCGACCTTTTATCGCATCAACCCTGATGAAATTCTGGTCGCCCATGACGAGCTGGATTTACCGCCGGGCGTGGCGAAATTTAAGCTTGGCGGTGGCCATGGCGGCCACAATGGCCTGAAGGATATCATCAGTAAGCTCGGCAATAACCCGAACTTTCACCGTTTACGCGTCGGAATCGGCCATCCGGGCGACAAAAACAAGGTTGTCGGCTTTGTGCTTGGCAAACCACCGGCCAGCGAGCAGAAACTGATCAATGACGCTGTCGACGAAGCGGCGCGCTGTACCGAAATCTGGTTAAAGGACGGGCTGACCAAAGCGACCAACCGTTTGCACGCCTTTAAGGCGCAATAAGCCGTTGTCGTGCGGCATTTTTGCCGCGCACCGTGTATAATAGGCAAAGCTATTCAATTTTCTGCAATCTGTTCCTTGTAACAGATTGATTATCCAAAGATTAAGGTGATTTAAATCATGGGATTCAAATGCGGTATCGTCGGTTTGCCCAACGTCGGCAAATCCACCCTGTTCAATGCGCTCACCAAAGCGGGTATTGAAGCGGCCAACTTCCCCTTCTGTACCATTGAGCCGAACACCGGTGTCGTACCGATGCCCGATCCGCGTCTGGACAAGCTGGCTGAAATCGTCAAACCGCAGCGCATCCTGCCGACCACCATGGAGTTCGTGGATATCGCGGGCCTGGTGAAAGGCGCGTCCAAAGGTGAAGGTCTTGGCAACCAGTTTCTGACCAACATCCGTGAAACCGAAGCCATCGGCCATGTGGTTCGCTGTTTTGAAAACGATAATATTATTCACGTCGCGGGGAAAGTGAACCCGGCGGAAGATATCGACGTTATCAACACCGAACTGGCGCTGTCTGACCTTGATACCTGCGAACGCGCGATTCACCGCGTCTCCAAAAAAGCCAAAGGCGGCGATAAAGACGCGAAGGTTGAGCTGGCCGCGCTGGAAAAATGCCTGCCGCAGCTGGAAAACGCCGGTATGCTGCGCGCGCTGGATCTGACCAAAGAAGAGAAAGAGGCCATCCGCTATCTGAGCTTCCTGACCCTGAAGCCGACCATGTACATCGCGAACGTCAATGAAGACGGTTTCGAGAACAACCCGTACCTCGATCAGGTTCGCGCCATCGCCGAGCAGGAAGGGTCTGTGGTGGTGCCGGTGTGCGCCGCCGTTGAAGCGGACATCGCCGAGCTGGACGATGAAGAGCGTGACGAGTTCATGGCTGAGCTGGGCCTCGAAGAGCCGGGCCTGAACCGCGTGATCCGCGCCGGTTACGCTCTGCTAAACCTGCAGACCTACTTCACCGCGGGCGTGAAGGAAGTTCGCGCATGGACCATCCCGGTCGGGGCAACCGCGCCGCAGGCAGCCGGTAAGATCCACACCGACTTCGAAAAAGGTTTTATCCGCGCGCAGACCATCGCCTATGAAGACTTTATTACCTACAAAGGCGAACAGGGTGCAAAAGAAGCCGGTAAAATGCGTGCTGAAGGTAAAGACTACATCGTGAAAGATGGCGATGTGATGAACTTCCTGTTCAACGTCTAATCCCGCTGGCTGGCGTTTTCGCCGCCACCGCGCAAAAAAAATCCACGCAGCGGCGTGGATTTTTTTACCCGGACGACACGCTACTCCACAATATGGGTATCTTCTGCCGCCTCGTAGCCATCAACGATCTGCACAATTTTCTTTAACTCAGCCTCAATAAAAGCCGGGGTGGTGCTTTCCACAGAGGCCGGGTGATGAAGCTCCACCGAGATGCCGCTGGCGGCATTGGTCAGCGACAGGCTGATCTCCTGCTGGCCCCGCGAGGACGAAGAACGCCCGATATGCTGCATGATAGCCGCCGCCGCCGCGCGCGTATCAACGTCTGCGAGATGCCCCCACCTCATTTCAACATGTCCCTGCTGCCCTGCCTTTATCATCTGCAGCCTATAGCCGCTTCTTGCCGTTGCCATGCCTTTTCCTCCGATTTAGTTGCCCGGGCGTCACATTATCAGCCCGGTTTTATCAGCCAGGTTCGCGCACCTGCGCCTTGCCGTTAATGACTCTTTTCCACATAGGTCTGCATGTTTTCTTTGGTCACTAACTCAAACGGGATCCAGACATGAGACTCGACCTTTTCTCCTTTAATCAGCTTCAGCGCTACCGCTAAGGCCGTTTTGCCCTGACCGACGGCGTCCTGGAAAACCGTCACCTGAATCTTATCGCTGGCCAGGGCTTTCAGCCCGTCCGGGGTGGCGTCGATCCCGCCGATCAGCAGCTTCTTCTGGCTTTTCTCCAGCGCCATCGCCGCGCCAATCGCCATCTCATCGTTGTTCGCCGCCACAATATCAATCGCTTCTCCGTTGCCCGTCCAGTTCTGCATCAGATCCATGCCCTCGCTACGGGAATAGTTGGCCGGCTGTTTCTGCACCACTTTCATTGCCGGATACTTGGCCACCACCTGCTCCACATCTTTGGTGCGCTGCAGCGCGCCGGCGTCGGTGAGATTGCCGATCATGATGGCGACGTTGCCTTTGTAGTTCGCCAGCTTCGCCAGCGCCTCCATCTGCAATGTGCCAGACTCCCGCTCGTCCGAACCGACAAACACCACGCCGGGCGGTAACGTTTTATCCCCCGGCGTCCGGTTCACATACACCAGCGGCATTTTGGCCTGCTGCGCCATCTTCGTCAGCTGCGGGGTGCTGGCGGAGTCCACCGGGTCGACGATGATCGCGTCCACGCCGGAGGCAATGAAGCTCTGCACCTGATCGGCCTGGCGTCCGGTGTCGCCGCGGGCGTCTTCAAACTGTACGTCGACGTGGCGGGCTTGAGCTTCTTTCTCAATGGACTGGCGGATAATAGTGAGAAAGTTTTGATCGAAGTAGGCCATTGAGACGCCGATCTTCTCTGCTAATGCCGAAGCGGAACTGGCCAGAAGGCCTACTAACAGGATGATTTTACAGTGCTTCATAGTATGCCCTCAGAGATCGAAATAAAATTTTCAATACAACTACAAACGGTATTTTTAAATCATTTTCAGACTACGAAGGGCGTTCGGTTCTTGCAATATTGATGTAAAGAAAATGTTGCCATGCGCACACTTTATTTCACCGCCTCACTCACCGAGGGCTCACCGGTTGCGGGGAGCGCAGCGGTCGGCGACGCCGGCTGTTTTCGCTTCAGCAGGGCATACTCCACTATCAGCTGTTGCAGATGCAGCTCCGCGAGGCTTCCCCGCGCGGCTGGCCAGGGTTGATCAACGGGAAGCGCGGCCAGCTGGCGCAGCTGCTCCTCCAGCGGAACAGCGCGGTTAAACGACTGCGTGATGGCAAATACTGCGGTTTTCAGTTCGCTCACCGTCAGGTACTTCCCCTTCTGCTCGTCGAGGGCATTGAGCTGGTCGGCGAGCCGCTGCAGTTGCTGCATGCCCTCCGACCAGCCGGTAAGGTTTTCCGCGGGCAATGCGCCAGCACTCAGCTGCTGCCGCCACTGCTGCGCCAGCGGTTGCGCCTGATCCGGCCAGCGGATCAGGGCCTGGTGGACCAGCTGGTCGCCGTAGCTGACCGCCCAGTCCGGCGCCAGGCGGGCAAGCTCGCCAAGCTGGCGCTGCGTCTGTGGCAGATCAACCGGCCCCGGGGGCGTTGTCGCCGGCAGGCCCGGTATCGGTCCGGCATTTTGGGTGACCGAAATGGGCGGCAAGTCGGACTGACGCAGCGCCAGCCATCCGCCGACGGCGATACCCGTTACCGCCAGCATGGTAACCATCCCGGCGATAAACGGCTTCCAGCGCGGCGCGGCTGCCGGAGTAGACGCCGCCACCGGCGCGGGCCGCTTTGCAGGTGAAGGCGGCGCCAGCGGCTCAGCTTTTGGTCTACGTTTTAGGTCTGGCACTGGCTCAACCTTCGCCGCATCCTCTTCGCTGACCAGAGTGCCGGGAAGTTCCGCGTCAGACACCGCCACCGGCGGCGCGGTGGGAAGCGCTGGCGCAGGGTCGAGGCTCTCGAAGCGAGTTGCCGTGCTGTGCAGTAGCGCCCGCAGGTCGCTCAGCTGGTTTTCAGGGGCGATCTCAAGGCGCTGGAGCACTGCGTCGAAGCTTTGCAGCGAACGTTCAGCCTGCTCAAGCGACTCAACATCCTCTGGGGTAAGATTCAGGGTACGGATCACCTGCCGCAGCCGCTTGCTCAGGGTGCGGAAGATCTCTGTCCGGGCCGGGAGCGCCTGTGGCCACAGGTTATTCCCCTGACGAACCAGCAGCGACTCCATCAGCGTCAGCCCCTCATTGATCCCTGCCACCCCGCCCAGCCGTGCGCGGGCCAGGGTATACCAGGCGACAGTCTGCAGGTCCGCGCCGTGATGCTCCAACAGCCCGCGGGCAAGCTGCTCGGCATACGGCCAGTTAATATCCGGCCGCGCCGGGTGGCTGAGCTTGTTCATTTCCGCACGCAGGGCCATAAAATCAGCCAGCGTGCGCGGGTCGCCACCGGCTTTATAGTGACGGTCGTGGTGTGTTGTCATCATGATGTCTTTCAGCGAGAGATTAGAGGGCGGAGCGGGCGTCAAGGTACTGCTGGCGTTTGAGGTGGCGGATCAACACCCTGCCCTCGGGCATAAACTCCGTGCCGTAACGCACCAGGCCAATATCCTTCAGCTCCGCATCAATGGCATAGCGCAGTTCGCCGGGCGCATGCTGATCGAGCATCACCACCGCGATCCGCTGCAGGCGCGGTTCGTATTTCAACAACACCGCCGACAATGTGCTCATCAGCTGATGCGCCGACGCTGGCATCCCCTGGAGGACAGCGGTCATATCCGGCAGGCCGTAGTCCGGCAGATGCGCCAGCGTTCCGGCCCGACAGTTGAGGATGCGCTGCATGTTATCGAGCACCGACAGGATGACCTGATCCGTTTCGCTGACAGTATTCAGGTCAAGCCCGCCGGCGAAATTGCCGTACAGGATGTCATACAGGGAGGGACGAGGCATTTTCACTTCTCCTTAAACGGGTGCAGCGTCAGTTGATTTTGGCTGGCTTCGATAATGCGCGGCCTCGCCGGATCAAGTTCGTCCCGGGTGAGTACCAGCCGCCAGCTGTTTTGCGTCAGGTCTGGATCGATAAACATGGCCGCCACCGCCACAAACTGCGCGCTGGTTTCCATGGGCATATCGACGGTCACCGATTCGCCCGGACGCAGGCGAACATCTTTTTCCGCCACCCGGTCCGCCTGCAGCGCCTGGCCATCGCCGGCAAACAGCGACGGGTAGTCAGTATTGTCGAACGCTTGCCGGTCCTTCAGCTGATAAATACGCACCACCGTCGCCAGGGAGGCGCCTTTGGCGTTGTTATTCACGCCTTCCCGGGCGCGAAGATCCAGATGCAGGGTTTTCACCTGGGGGTAAAAAATGGACTGGGTCACGGAAACGGCGCCGTCTTTCACGGTCTGCGTCAGTCCGCAGCCGGTTAAGACGGTAACCATGAGGAATGCCAGCAACCTGGCGGAGGGTTTAACTGCGGTAATCGCCATCTTCATCGCTCTCCCTGCGGTGGATATTTTCCCGGACGCGCTGATAGCGCCCCAGATAAATCGTGACTCTGTCGTCAGCCTGTTTCTGCGCATCCAGCGGACGCAGCACAGCGGTACGGCCGAGCTGGACGGCATGCTCCTGCTGGCAGCAAAGTTGCGCATCCGGCAGTAAATGGCGGGCGACGCAAAGCTGCAGCCGCACGTCAAGATGAGATCCGAGCCAGACGTGCAGAAGCGCCATCAGGTCGCTGAACAGTTCGCCGCCGGGCAGCCAGCCGCGAACCTCATCAGGCTTTTCCGTGGCCAGCTGCAGCAATACCTGACCGTTCACATCCGTGGCGTGGGTTCCCATCACTGGCCTATGTTGCAGGCTAACCGGCTGACGGACGCTCATCGTTAACGGCTGCGACAAGGGGATCCGGCAGGGATCGTGGTGGTGCACCGTCGCCCGGGTCCCCGGGGCCAGGAGCGCCACCAGCGCCTCCATGCCTTCCCCGGATCTCCCCGGCAGCATCATCACCGGCAGCAGCGCCAGAAATCGCGACAGCGGCGCTGCGGCAACGGCGGCACATCCCGGTATGCCCAGCCCCGCCAGGCCCAGCAGATACTGCGAGATGTTGTCCGTGCCGCCCGCCCGAAAGGTTGCCGGGTAGGAATATTTGCGCCAGATACGGTAATACTGGGCGATCAGCCGATGGTTAAAGATATCGAGGAAATCCTCGGTGGCCTCGACGCCTTCCCGCCGTTGCGCAATGTCATCGCTATAGTGGGTCGGCAGCGGGGATTCCACGCCGTAGAGTCCCATAAAAGTCACGCGAACCGCCGGCGGACGGGGCGGTTCAGGATCGTCCATTCCACGGATTTCGCCAGCCGGAAAGCCCATCCCCGGATGCGGGCGAAAGCGTATGGGTTCATCACCTAATAGCCAGCCGCTGCCGATGATCGGCGCCTTCGGATGGTTCTTCTCCAGCAACTGGCAGAAGCGGTAAAAATTCATGTACGGCAACTGAGGCCGGAGCTGCGCCATCAGCCGGGCAGGCGCAGACTGTGATTCTCTTTCCACCGGATACATTTCCCATCAGGTTGAACAATGAGCGTCAGCTGGTTGAACTGATTCATATCGGCATACAGTGCGAAAAAGCGGTTGAGCATATCGCCAAACAAGTGGACATCGCCCGCACCGGTAAATCCGCTACCGTCGAGCGTCACTTCGATATCCAGCCCGCGCAGCAGGAAGCCCTGCTCGAAACGCTGAATTCGGTGATGGCTGACCGCCAGAATGGCGTCCAGACGGCGATTATTGAGCTCATCCTCCCGCCAGTTGTAGAGCGACAGCGTGCCGCGCAGCACCTCGGCGCTGCTCATCATGTTGAGAAAACGGGTGCCCAGATGGCTCATGACCCGCCAGTGGTAGCGGTCTTCCGCCGGGGGATAGGCCGGCAGCGTGGGCTTACAGAGATTGCAGACGGTAAGCGGCGTGGCTGATATCGACTCACAGCGATCCAGCAGCGTGCTCTGTAGCGCCCGGCGCGGCAGCTGGCCGTTAGTGCCGGTGATGCGCAAGGAGACCGTTTCCCGCGCCAGCTCCCGGTCAGCCTCCCATTGCTGTCCGCCGAGGATAAGCCAGGTATCGTGCATGCCGGTTACGCCCCGTTTTACGCGGGTGTGGTAGTAGCGCTCCGGCGCATGGCGACGCATCATTCCCCCTTGGTGACGAAAGCGGGTGAAAGGCACATAGCGCGCCTCCCCGGTGCGCCCGGAGCCGGTCACGCTGTCAACAGAATAGATTTCGGTATGCCCGTCCTGCAGGCGCTTCGGACGCAGGAGGTATTCGCTCTCCAGCCCGCTGATGGTCAACGGATCGGCCTCAAGGGTAAACAGGTTAATCACCGGCACACAGTGCAGGCGCAGGCTGCTTGCGCTGACGGGTAAATCACTTTGCCAGACCTCGCTGAACACCACCTCAAGCGTGAAATGCGATATCCCCACCGGCAGGGTGATGTTTTCCAGGCCATTTAGCTGCACGAACATAAATTTTTCGCGAAAGGTGAAATACTCGAGCAGCAGCTGATAGCCGCTGAAAGCGCTCTCCCCCTTCGGCCATAAACGATCCTCCTCGCTGAATCCCCCCGGGGAAAAATAGCCGTCGAGGCTTACCCGCTCTGTCTGACCCGGCAGACGCAGGTACAGCGCGGCCTGGCGTCGGGTCAGCCACAGATGGAGGGCGCTGCCGGTAACAGCGTCTTCCCCCAGGTACAGCGCCAGGCGGCGGAGATCGGTCTGCGACCAGTCAGCCAGCTCGCTACAGGCGAATCGTAGTCGCAGGGCCGAACGTCCGTCCGGCTCCGCCGTCATCACCGCCTCCTCTATCGCCAGCGGGTTAAGCGTCAGATCGCGGGTGGTTCGGTACCGGCACACGGTATTTTTCGGCCCCAGTGGGCGGGAGCTAATCTCAAACCCGGCGGGCACCGTTTCCGCCATCTTCATCGCCGGCAGCGTTGGGGTCAGCGCTACGATCGATAGCGATGGAATAGTGCGCAAATAGTGCGGCCACAGCATGCTGACCAGCCCCTCGGTCAGCTCCGGCAGATCATCATCAATTTTCTCGCGCAAGCGACCTACGGAAAAGGCAAAGCCTTCAAACAGGCGCTCAACGTAAGGGTCCGGCGTACCGGCTTTATCGAGATCCAGCATCGCCGCCCGATCGGGGTGAGCCTGCGCGAACGCTTTTGCCGCCTCGCGCAGGTAGCGCATTTCAGCATCAAAATATCGCAGGGTTAAATCGTCCATTATGAATATTCCCTTATTCGTCTACAGGGAGACACGCAGCATGGCTGCGCGGTCAGATTAGTTGGCCGTCGGGCGGCCATGAGCGAAGGAGGCCTGGCGTTGCAGGTCAACGCCAATCAGTGAGGGAGAAGGTTCAGTATCCCTCTTCGCCGGGTATATCGTCGGTCAGCGGAACACGTTCAGCAGACGCGCGCACGCTGAATATCGTCTCCGGTAGCGTAAAGTTTCGCAGCGCCAGCAGCGCCAGCGGTCCTTCCCCCGCCTCGGTACGCAGCGTGTAGTTCAGCAACAGACCATCCGGCGCTTTCCAGCTCAGGCTCCAGCTGCTGCTCGTTCCGGGATAAGCGCTGACCACCGCCTTATCCAGCAGACGGATCCACCCCCAGGCGCCCTGGAAATCGCCATACTGGCGGGTGCCCGCCCGGGTACTGATCCAGCTCAGACTGGCGCCCGGCGCTTCGGTGTCAGCGGGCCAGCTGAACCGCCGCCAGACCGGCATCTGGTTCATATAGACAAGTTTCTGATTGTCGATGACCAGCTCCGTCTGCATCACGCCGTCCGCGGTGCCGGGGCGAAGCGCAAAATGCAATCCCGCTTCGCCGTTGGCGAACGCGACGTCGGAGAGATGGCTCAGGGTATTCATCGCCTGCAGAAAGGCCGGGTTAAACGTCAGCCCCTGAGCATTGATACTGTCCGCCATCCAGCGGCTCCCCTCTTTATGCAGCACGCCGTTCAGCCGGGTCTGCAGAAAGCGGGCGATGCGCCCGGTCTCGCTGTCGAGGTATTTTGCCAGCAGCGGCAGAGAGACTTCACTGCTGGTATTTTTAAAGGGGTAGCGACCGCCAAAAGCGCTATTCCAGTCCTCCACCACCGCGCTGCGCCACTGGGCGTTGAGACTTTCCGCCGCCGGGGTCAGCACCTGCTGCCAGGCCTGTTCCATCGGGCGAACAAACAGCGTTTGCCCAAATCCACTCCACTCCTGGCCCAGCCCCGCCGCCACCAGGCTGCCGTAGTCGCGCGTTTCGGTTAAATCCACGGCCTTGCCCTGGAATACCGTCTGCGCAAGCAACCGGGTCATCGCCTGCGGATCGGTGGCGTTGGTGACCTGCTGCAGGCGCAGACGCACCTGGGTGACGCGGGTCAGGAAGGTCTGCAGGCTAAGACGGCTGGTGGGTGTCCCGCCGTCGCGATTGTCCAGCAGCGCCAGTACGGGCCCGAAGGTGGCATCCAGAGGACCGCGCGAGCCGGACTGCTGATCGATGGCGGGCGGGTTGTCACGGTTGAACAGCTGCCTGGCCGATTTGACCAGCGAATCGGCGATAGCTTCCCCGGTCTGGCCGGTTCGCCCCTGCACGCTCAGGGTGTTCATCAGCGCCACCAGCGGCGACTGGCGCACATCGGCCATCAGGGTCAGCTGGTCAATGGCATCAGAGAGGGTCGCCGCGCGCTGCCAGCGCAAACTGTTGAGGAAATCCAGCCAGGCGCCGCTAAAATCAGCGAAATAACGCTCCGCCAGCCTGGCTCGCAGAGCTTCCGGCGACGTCGACTGCGCGGCAGTCTGCTTCGTATCGCTCAACACCCAGTCCATTTCATCGCGGCGTTCCGCGACCACTTTCTCAATGGCCGGCTGCACGGCCTGCTCCCAGGCCTGACGGGTAAACATGCCCGGCACCACCTCATCAGTGCTGAACAGACGCGAAGCATCGGTGTCGGCAGTCATATCCGCCAGGCGCATATCGGCATACTGATTCGCCACCTGCGCGAGCATCTTCTGGTAAAGCGTGGACTCACTGTTGCGCTGGCCCATCTGTCGAATTAACCGTGTGCGCACCTGGCTGACCAGACCGTCATCGACAGGCAGACGCCACTGCGGATGCGACGCCAGACTGGCGGCATAAAATGCCAGCAGCGAAGGGCCGCCGCCCTGCCAGACGGCGTCGGCGATGCCTGAGCGCTGCGGCCAGTCCTGCATTAGCGTAGTGGCGAACCACGCGGCGTCCATTTTTTCCGGGCGGGTCAACATCAGATATTGTTTCAGTTGTCCGTAAGCGGTCTTCGTCATCTTCTCACGCAGTGGGCTGTCCGGCGGCAGCTGCACGAAGGCGGTGAGCTGCTCTTCCAGATGATGCGCCGCCGCATCGCGCAGCAGCGGCTGCGCCCTCTCTCCGTAGCGCGGGAACAGCGCCGCCAGCAGGTCATCGTTCTGACTGAGGCCAGCGCGGAGGTACCACGGCGCTCCGTGCTGCGAGCGGTATTCCAGTTGAGAAAGCGTTTTCTGTAACGCGGAGAGCGCATGCAGGCGTACGGCCAGCGGCTGTTTTCCCGCCGAGGCCTGCTGCACCTGCTCCTGTGCGATCGCCACCAGGTGGCGGTTGGCGATAAAAGAGACTGTCATTGAGGCGGCCCAGAGTAACATCAGGGCGGCGGCGGCCACGCTCATCCCACGCATCCAGTTGACTCCCTGTTTGCGCGGACGTAGACCGGCTGGCAACCACAGCACTGAGTCTGGTATCGTTTCCCAGCGGTTATCCCGTCCCCAGTGATGACGGACACTGCGACCAGCCTCTACTGACGCCTCACTAAATACCACCCCGGCCATCGGCAATGGTCGGTATGGATTAAGCAGTATCGATAACGGTTCCACCACCGCTTCCGCTTCCCGAGTCAACTGGTCGGCCAGCGCGAGTAAAAAATTGTGCTGTGGTTGCCCGCATATCTGCTGGATGCCCTGCTCTATCAGTAACGACGCCAGGGCAGTGAACTGTTCGGCAACTATTTGCGGCGTACAACCTGCAGGTAACAGGCAGCCTACAGGCTGAGTGATACGTCCATTTTTTTCGTTGCCCCCCTCATACAGCGACCAGACGTATAGGGGTAGTTTCCAGCCAAGAGCTTCGAAGCGTAGCTTTAGAGAGTGAGACACACTGTCCATTTCATCTGGCGTGAGCCTGGGCTTCGTTCTGTTCATCGTTGTCAAAACGCCGTCAAAGCCCGATGTTACCCACACCATACCATCAGCCGGGCGATAACGCAGTTTACGCAGCGCTGTGAACCAGGCGTTATCTACCGCTGCCCCAGGGTCTCCACCCCACAGCAATAATGTACCCTGATCTTCCTGCCAGAGTTCCTGCGTGAGCTTTGGGGTCAGTTGTTCTACGTCTCTGACTGAGCCAATTATCAGCAGAATACGGACTTTGCGGGACCAGGCGCGTCCATACTGATAGCGTAGAGTCTGGCGAATTTCCCCCACCGTAATATGATGGGGAGGTGTCAGCGCCACGCGCCCTTCTTCGCCGGGTAAGACGCTGTCCTGCTGCGACTGCCGGCGATATAAACTCTCCTTCACACGGCGGGACATTGCAGGAAGGTAAAAAACAAATACCAACGCCAGACAGACCTGGACAAACGCCAGTACCTGCTCGCCCCGCGTATTGATATTCAGCATGCCGCCATAGCGGGTGATCCCCCACCATATTGCAGCCATCCCGGCCAACGTAAGCCCGGCCAGGCCAAACCGGCCCAGGCCATTACCCGGTATATTCATCTTCACTCCCTGGGGTGATGGTACTGATAAAATGTTCCTGTTCGCTGGAAAATAACGCCAGCAGGGGCTGTTTACGGAGGCTGACCAGATCGGCTGCCAGCGCGGTCAGGAGCCAGGGCGCTGCGGGTCCCGGAATACCGCACCATTTTTCCAGCAGCGCGATATCTTCAGCTTTCCATGGGGTATGCATTTTGCCGCCCTGCGTGATAAGCGCGGCGCTTCTTTCCGTCCATTTTTTTGCGTCCCCGATAACGGAGGGCGTATGGCAGGCGACAGTCTGGGTTTCCAGAAACAGGGTGATATCGTCTTCAAAGTTCGTCATATCTAAGGGCATAGGACGTAACAGCCGTGATGAGTGCGGCAGATGGTATTTTTGCGCCACATCATCGCTGGTCAGCAGCAGCACGGCCAGCCCGTCGGAGTATGCTGTACCACCGTTGAGCTGGATGACCAGGAGTAAATTGACCGTCAGTACAGGCTGCTTCAGGCGCTTCTCCACTTCCGACAGTGAGAATGAGCCGGTAACGGTAATATCATCAGGCACGGCGCGGCCAGGAATGTGTTCTTTCCAGAGATTACTGAAACTGCTGGTCAGCTCAGGCGAGGGATTATCCGTGATCAGGGTGACATACAGCGGTAGCTCTTCCGGCAGGCACTGCACGCGCTCTTCTATACTGGTCAGCAGCGCATGCATCGCACTCAACTGCACGGGCTCTTCTGCCGGAAGGTAATTAATCCTGCGGGCAAGTCCGTATTGCTGAGGCCGCTCACTCCCCCAATACGCCGCAGAAATATGATCCGGCAACAGCACTGCACTGCTCAGAACGGCCAGCCAGCGCCCGGCCCAGTCTTCCCACCTCTGCTGTCCGTATTCCGCCTCTTTCAGCAAGAACTGATGCGCTTTCAGATCCCTGTCCCACAGGTAGCAACGCAGGCAAAAAATCAGCAACCAGCATCCTGCAGGCATCAGGGATACCCACCAGATATTTATCACTGAGATAATTTTTACGGTGCCGGAGGCATGGAGGATAAAGAGCAGGACACCGATAATCGCCATCAGTACACCGGCAAACAGCCATCGGGTCAGTGAAGGAGCCGATGGCTGCTCCATGGTCAATGCTTTTGTTCGTACCCAGCCCATTTTTTATCCTATCGCGCATTCCGGCGCGCCGGAAATCACCTGGCAACCGCACTGACATTTGCAGCCATCGACCACGATGGCTTTACCATCGGAAGACCATTCCGGCGCTCCCTCAATAATGGCATTAGTGCCATGTCCCGGAATCGGGCAGCTGACTTTATCCCCCACCAGCGCTACGGGCTTTCCATTTACAATCATGGTGGAGGATGCGGAAATAACAGCACCGCCGTGCGTGGTTTTATCGCCGAGTAATACAAAACCTTTGGACATTGAATTTCCTTTTATATATCAGCGATACAGTAATTATTAATTAGAATACTCAATCGCATCTATTTCAACCTAAAGAGTGAGGCAATAACATTTAATAACAGACAAAAAACGGCCACTCCTATCAAAGGAAGAATAATAAACATAAAATAATATCTGGAATATCTGCACGCCTCTCTTTACTTAATACATACTTCTTCCCCCAGGTGATATCCCCTACATTAATAATTTTTCACTTCGAACGCCAATTGCCAGACGACCTTATACTCGCGAAAATCGCCTTAATTACTATTGCATGCTCTATACAATAAAAAAATACACTAACAACAAAATAATCAGAATTATAAGCAAATAAAACAGACATTTTCTGATTAGGTGGCAACAGTGGGTATACCTCGCTAATATGACGACTATTGCTCCCTATCATTTTGCGTTCGCCATAACCTATGGGAAATCCAAAGCGTTCGCGCATCCATCGCTGCGTCATTACTGGTTCAAGACTAAAAGGCAGCGGATTAGGAAATAACCAAGCCGTTTTATTTTCATCTTCTAACCGCAAAGTCACTTCCTCAAGATTTTTTCTGGTTATTTATAAAAGATGAAAATATTCTTTCTCGCCTCATATCCAGCCTGAAAATATCATCACTAACAGTAATCGTTGGTTTTGTTTTGTAGGGAATTAAACCTTGTTCATAAATATCCTGATAAGGTTTACCTAATTGCTTCACAAGTGTTCGATATCAATATTCATTTGCCACCAAGTCGCTTTTTCTCCAGCGCAATATGAATCTCCTTTGCTCGCTCCAGTGGATAAAAAGTCACGGTTTCTGAAAATAAATCCTTGTTATAGGTAAATCCGACAGAACTATTTTGATGAGGTATAGGTAAGGTATATATCTCTTCCCCCTATAAGCAGTCATAACAATTTTTGCTTCAACGTAAACCATCGGAAATCCTAGATAAGCCCGCACCCACTGGTGAATCATAACTCGTTCCAGACCAAACGGCATAGGATTAGGAAACAGCCAGTCAGTTTTGGCTTCATCTTCAAACCTTAACATTTCTTCTTTCAGATTTTTAATGAGCACCACCTTTTCCGTTGACAATCATCGTTGATGACGATGAAATAATTTCACTACTGTACATGATTTTACCATCCATTAGAAAAAAACCTTATATGTTGAACGCCACCGATTTTTTAAAATAAGATATAGCATCACACATTATTTATTAACGACACAACGAAATACATACTGCGGACCAACACCATATTTTTCATAGTCATCGTCTTTACTAATCTTTGGCACCGGCGGATCTGATTGTCTGAACATGGTTAAAGCGTACTGTCTGTCGCCGCCAACATTCCCGCGCAGGACTTTTTTAGTACCCTGCGCAGGGCCCTGAGGATCGTTTACCGGAGAATGAGAGTAATAATCTGCTGCATACCAGTCATTGGTCCATTCAGAGCCACTGAGTCCCATATCATACAGACCTAAGGGGTTTGGCGGGAACTTCCCTAATGGATAAAAAGGAAGCCCAATACCATCAGTATAACTATCCAGTTCGTCCTGGTTCGGGAAATTTTCCCCGGGTAAAAGCTCACCATTGTTGGTAGCAAAAGGAAGATACTGCCCTCTTGACCTTGCCGCATATTCCCATTGTGCTTCTGTCGGTAAATCAATATTTTTATCGGACTCCTTACCTAGCCACTGACAATAATCTTTTGCCTGTTGCCAGGTCACACCAACAGAGTAATCACCTTTTTGCAAGGATGGATACTCTTTTACCAGAATATTAATGGGAGGTTTTTTTATTCCTGTTATCTGCAGATATTTATTATAATCATCGTTGGTAACTTTAAACTTTGATATCGAAAAATCGCTTAATACAACCTTATGTAATACCTTATCATCCTGGTTTATGCTGAAAGGCAGTTTTTCACCGACTAATGGGCCAAAATCCCCCATTAAGAACTCGCCGCCCTTAACGGGAACCATGTTAGAAAGCGACTTAGCAACAAGCGCTTCAGACAAGGTTTCACGCTTGCCAGTACTCTTCTGGTCGCACCCGAGCAGTAAACTGGCGGCAACAGTAGCAACTACGATTAATTTTCTCATCTTATCACCTAAGCCTTTGCATCAGGCAGTCATTGTCCCCGTCGGGTGCTGGTCGTCGATCATGGCAAGATATTCTGACATCAGGCTATCCGGGACAGGTTTAAATAGTCTCTCCGGTTTATTGGAACATTCATTCAACGTTGTTGCTCCGGTTAAAATGATATATGTCACCACCAAACGACATTATTTATTGATGACGCAACGGAAAACATACTGCGGACCAACACCATATTTTTCATAGTCACCATCAACTTCTTTAGGGAGTGGTGAAGCAGATTGTCTAAACATAGTCAATGCGTACTGTCTGTCGCCGCCAACATTCCCACGCAACACTTTCTCGGTCCCTTGCTCTGGTCCCTGAGGATTCTTTACCGGAGAGTTGGAGTAATAATCTGCTGCATACCAGTCATTGGTCCATTCTGAACCACTCAATCCCATATCATACAGCCCTAAGGGATTTGATGGGTATTTACCTACTGGATAAATGGGAAGCCCCATCCCGTCAGTGTATTTATTCAGTTCATCCTGGCTTGGGACATTTTTTCCTGGTGAAAACTCACCATTGTTAGTAGCAAACGGAAGATACTGACCTCTGGATCTTGCTGCAAACTCCCATTGCGCCTCTGTCGGCAAATCAATTTTTTTACCGGATTTTTTACCTAACCACTGACAATAATCTTTTGCCTGTTGCCAGATAACACCTGCAGGATAATCCCCCTTTAGCAGAGAAGGATGACGTTTTGCCAGTATATCCACAGGTGGATTTTTTTTATCTGTTACTCTCAAATAAACATTAAAATCATCGTTAGTGACTTTATATTTTGATATCGAAAAATCACTTAAAATAACCTTATGTAAAGTTTTATCATCCTGTTGTATGCTGAAAGGTAATTTTTCACCAACTAATGGACCAAAATCACCCATTAAAAACTCACCACCCTGAACGGGGACCATATTAGAGACCGATTTATCCACAAGTGCTTTAGCTGCTTTTTCACTCCCGGTGGTATTTCCCTGATCGCACCCTGTCAGTAAACCGGCAGCAACGGAAGCAACTACGATTAATTTTCTCATCTTATCACCTCAGCCATTGCATCAGGCAGTCATTGTACCCGTCGGGTGCTGGTCGTCGATCATGGCAAGATATTCTGACATCAGGATGTCAGGTATGGGTTTAAATGGCTCATCCGGGTCAACAAAAACCGGGAGGTTATTATGCAGTAAGGTGAGCTTTTCGCCATAATTGGTGTAAAAAAACAATTTTTGTTCCCCGATACCTAAAAAGTTAATCACATCTTTTTCATTTAGTTCTTTATTACCTTTCTTCTCCCCTGGTGACAACGTCAAATGCTGCATGACATTGTTATAATCTGCCTGACTTTGTATCCACTTCAGCGCCATAAACACCGCTTGTTTTCGCCTCTTTAGAGGACCGAGCTTCCAGCTGTTAACGGAAAAAAAAATCATTATTCTGATTGCGAGGGTCAAGCCAGTCCACCCATTTCTGATCAATTAATGTGGCAATCACTGCCCCTTTTGTTTCCGGAGGGGTATATTTAAGCTGGTCGGGGTTTGACAAAATACTATTCATCAGATGAACGCGCTTATTTTCATCTTCAAGATCGGTTTCAATTCGTCGTAATATTATTCCCATATTCTTTAGCATGGCCTCACCCGCCTGTATCCCTTGTGCCGCCATAATAATAGGAATTGCACATAAAGAACGGAAGGCATCTCCTGCCATCATCTGCTCAAGCTTCTGATAATCCACATTCCTTAGCATAAACATAAAACTCTTCATAAAAGCCGCAAAACTGCTGCCATCAACTTCAAAACCGACTTCCCCTTTGGCTCCCACTCCCCAACATAAAGCCGCTTTACAGTAAATACGAAAACGTCCCTGAATATAGGTGATATAAAAAACCCCACTTCCCCCAGCGCCTGCCTGCACCGTCATCCCCGCTTCCAGTTTGGCTATCGCGGCAAACTTCTTCTCTTTATTGACAAGGGGTTTGTTATCTTTCTCAACACCTATAGCTACTGGCGTATCATCAGGATGCGGGTCAAACCACTCAATGGCACCACTGATATTACCTCCCGCCTGAGCACCAACAAAAACACCAATTTCACCTCCCCCCTGTGCTTCAGGTATTGTTGAGGTCTTTAAATTCACCTGCTGCTGTCCTGGCAACGGTGGAACAGTCAGGGTTGCAGGACGGCCTTTAATGCCATAGCCCTTTCCCATTTCTCCACTCCAGTCTACTGTCACCCCTAATTCAATTGCAGCACTGGCACCAACGCTACCTGACAATACCAGTTTCATGGCAAAACGCAGCGCTCCCATATTACAGACACCATCCGGTGTCTGTGGAGTCACTTTTTTCGCCGGAAATAAAAGGCTGACACCTAACCTGTCCGGCAGGTACAGGGCCGTTTCGGCCTTCGCCTCCCCCAGTGCAAAACTGGCATGACCTTCAATTTTTCCCTCCAGTTTTTTCTGACGGATTATATTCCGCTGATGCACCCGCTCCATGGCTGTAACGCATCAGTTGGGCCAGTGCGCTAATGTCAATATACTGATGGATTAGGAAATAGCCCGTTGGTTTTACTTTCATCCTCGAATGTCAGCGTCACTTCTTTAAGTTTTTTCCAGATCATTAATAAACGCTAGATATATTCCCTCACGTTTCATATCTAATCTATAAATATCATCACTAACCGTAACACTTGGTTTTGTTTCGTAGGGGACTAACCCTTGCTCATAAATATCCTGATAAGGTTTACCTAATTGTTTCACAAGTGTTTCGACATCAATACTCATTTGATAAATACACCACACGTCCTTGTATCCTGCTAGTACTATCTTCATTGCGCAAGGAAATGGTCCAGCTATGAGCGAACCATTGCAGAACAATTACCCACCCAACCTTTTTATCTCTAACGCGGCTTGTATTTCTTTGGCTCGCTCAATTGAGTAAAATGTGACTTTTTGTACAAAAAAATCTTTGTTATAGGTAAATGCAGCAACGATATATTGATGAGGGACAGGCAAAGTATAAAATTCCTTCACACCAACATAAATAGTCATGATTATCTGCGCATCAGTGTAAATCATTGGATGACCAAGTTTGGCCCTTACCCATTTCTGGGTCATTACTGGTTCAAGACCAAATGGCAGCGGATTAGGAAATAACCAATCCATTTTATTTTCATCTTCTAACCGCAAAGTCACTTCTTCAAGATTTTTTTCTTGGTTATTGATAAAAGATAAAAATATTCCTTCTCGCCTCATATTTAACCTGGAAATATCATCACTAATAGTACCCGTTGGTTTTGTTTTGTAGGGCATTAAACCTTGATCATAAATATCCTGATAAGGTTTACCTAATTGCTTCACAAGTGTTTCGACATCAATATTCATTTGCGACCAAGTCGCTTTTTCTCCAGCGCAACCTGAATTTCTTTGGCTCGCTCCAGCGGATAAAAAGTCACACTTTCAACAAAAAAATCTTTATTATAGCTAAATGACGCAACTATATTTTGATCAGGAGCTAATAGCGGATAAAACTCCTTTACTCCTCTATAGAGCGTCATAACCACTTTCGCATCAACATAAATCATCGGCAACCCAAAACGCGCCCGTACCCACGGCTGCGTCATCACAGGCTCCAGACCAAAAGGCATCGGATTAGGAAACAACCAGTCACTCTTGCTTTCATCCTCTAACGTTAATGTTACTTCTTTCATTTTTTTTTCAAGATCATTAACAAATGCTAAATATATACCCTCATGCTTCATATCCAGCCTGGCAGTATTATCACTAACCGAGCCATAAGGTTTTGTTTTATAATTAATCAAACCTTTATTGTAAATTTCTTGGTATGGCTTTCCTAATTGCTTTATCAGTGTTTCGACATTAACATTCATTTAATATAACCCCACATTTCGGTTTAACTTATGTAGTTTTGCTCTGATCTCTTCGATTTTCTCGTTACTCATACCATATTCATTCTTAAGGCATTCAGCATTCGCATCCCAGTTGGCATTGACGGCAGCTTCTAAGTCACGAGCATCTAGCTCTTTTTTAGTTATCATCTCGCCGCTTTCTGTCTCTACCTTACGATTATTACGCCCGCCATAGGTTTCACTACATTTTTGATGAACAGCTATTGGAATAGCAACTGAAGCAACCTTATCAACCATCTTATCTATATATTTACTTCCCTCATCAGGATATAAATCCTCTAAATATACACGAACCGCATCTCTAGATGGAATATGATCGACTTGATATTTTCCCTGCCTTGAACGGCCTTCAAAATTTTCATAATAGTCAACCTCATACTCTTCCACAGGGGCTTTCTTAAAATACACATAGATTGCCGGGACAACCCCCATCGGGTCAACAATAATAAAGTCATCGAAATCCCGGTCTTCGATGGGCAATGTTTCAATATTTGGTTCCTGTTCCTCCGGGATCGGCGTTCCCGGTACGGGCGGTAACGATTCCGGGGCCGGGTTAGGCAACCCCCAGATGCTCCGCGGTTCCGGAATGGGTGTAGGCGGTGTGGTAGAGCCGCCAGCGCTCCCGTCATGAACAGTCGTCTGGCTGGAACCCCACTCAAATTTTCCCTGCCCGGCAGACCGGGACCAGACAAATGTGCCTTTAATTGAAGGATCTTCAAAACCCCATGTCTCTTTATCCAGCTGTTTTGCAAACCGCACCCGGACCCGATCCAACCCGCTTTTTTCCCCCACCTCATAGCTGCGGGAAACCAGTTCCCCTGACTCAGGATCTTCTTCAATACGAAAGCGTACCCTCGTGCGCACTGTGCCGTTTTGTCGGGCTATTTCCCGGAGTTCATATTCCGGGACATAATCCCCCTCAATGACCGTTGAATTTACACGGGTAAAAGCGCCCACCATCATCTGGCCATGGATCAGATTCTGATAGAGCTGGTCGCCACGTATATTTTGTAGCGTTTCCGTCTCACCTTCATTCAGTGACGGAGAATAGAAGATAGCCAGCAGAGCAACGGTGAGGGGATTAGGCGCAGCCAGCACCCGTGCGCCCGCGACGCCTTCTCCGACACCTGCCGCAGTCCCCGCCCCCAATGAAAGCGAATTTCCCAGCGTTGTGGCTGTTGGCCCTGCATAATAACCACTCATTGAGGCGGCCAGCGCCATCGATTCAAAAAATACCTGTGCGGGTTTACGTTCAACAACCGGCTCTTTTGCGGCTGATGATGTTTTTCCCTCTCCGGGTCCCAGTATTTGTGTCATCCCGGCTTTCTCCTGTCCATGGCTCACAGTAGCTCTATTTTTATTGACTCAGGCAATGCGGTATAAACGCTGGCCGTTTTCCCCTCAGCATCTGCCCGGCCTTCGAATACCGGGCCTTTTTCAGTGGTGATGCGGTAACGGGCAAAAAGAACAATTTCATCGGTCTTATGATCACATTAGGGGAGCAGCTCTTCTTAAGAATGTGGTCAACATTGCGGGAACAGTACAGAGATCAGGGAATATGAATTAGCTCTGTAAAAAATCATCATTTACAAGCAGTAAAACATTAACGCTTATTTATTCATTAATCTATTTCGCTCTGACGCAGCCTGAATTGCTTCTGCATGCGCCATAGAATAAAAAGTCACACTAACAACAAAAAGGTCGGCGTCATAAACAAATAAAACAGCAATATTCTGATTAGGTGGTAACAGTGGGTATACTTCACTGATACCACGACTGTAACTCCCCATAGTTTTAGGCTCGCCATAAATCATTGGGAACCCAAAACGCTCACGCATCCAGTTTTGAGTCATTACCGGTTCAAGATTAAAAGGCATTGAATTCGGAAAGACCCAGTCTGTTATGTCATCATCTTCTAATGTTAATGTAATTTCTTTGAAGGTTTTATTTTTATCATTCTCGAAAGAGAAAAACAATCCTTCTCGTTTCATGTCTAATGTAGCTGTATCATAGCCCGCTGTGGCAGTTGGTTTTGTCTTATATTTAATTAGTCCACTATCATAAATTTCCTGATGATCTTTACCCAATTGTTTCACGAGTGTTTCGACATCAATATTCATTTGCCACCAACATATCCAGATAGGCTTCATTTTCATCAACCGGGCCATGCAGTTTATTCTTATAGGGAATCAATTCTTGCTCAACTATTTCCTGATAAGGTCGACTAATTTTCTTAATAAGCTGTTCGACATCAATACTCATTTGATAAATACACCACACGTCCCGACATCCGGCTAAATACTATCTTCATGGAGCAAGAAAATGGTCCAGTCATGACCGGACCATTAAGGATTCATTAACTCTCTAATCGTTTTTTCTCCAGTACGGCCTGAATCTCTTTGGCCCGTTCCAGTGGGTAAAAAGTCACGGTTTCTGCAAATAAATCTTTGTTATAGGTAAATGCGGCAGCGATATATTGATGAGGAGTAGGTAGAGCATAGACCTCTTTCACCCCCATATAAATAGTCATGATGATTTCCGCATCAGCATAAATCATGGGCAACCCAAAGCGCTCTCTAACCCACAATTGGGTCATCACCGGTTCCATACCAAATGGCATCGGATTGGGGAATACCCAGTCTGTTTTGCCTTTATCTTCTAACCTTAATGTAATTTCAGTAAGATTTTTCTCGGAATTATTGGTGAAAACCAAAAGAATTCCTTCTCGTTTCATATCTAATTCAGCTTCATCTTCATCAATAGGACCGTAAGGCTTTGTTTTATAAGGAATCAACCCGTGACTGTAAATTTCATGATAAGGCTTACCCAGTTGTTTTACCAGTTTTTCGACGTCAATGATCATTTGCCACCAAGTCGTTTTTTCTCAAGTGCAGACTGGATTTCTTTCGCCTGTTCAACCGGAATAAATGTGATCCTGTTAACAAAAAAATCTTTATTGTAAGAAAATGCCGCTGCAATATTTTGATTCGGAGTCGGTAAAATATATGTTTCCTCCACCCCGACATAAATAGTCATAATCACGCAGGCATCAACGTAAGTAATCGGATGACCAAATCGGTCTCGTACCCATCGCTGTGTCATTACTGGTTCAAGACCAAATGGCAGCAAGTTAGGAAATAACCAGTCAGTTTTATTCTCATCCTCTAACCTTAAGGTCACCTCCTTAAGATTTTTATCTTGATTATTAAAAAATGATAAAAATACCCCCTCTCGTTTCATATCTAATCTATAAATGTCATCACTAACCGTACCACTTGGTTTTGTTTTGTAGGGGATCAATCCTTGCTCATAAATATCCAGATACGATTTCCCAAGGTTCTTTATCAACTTCTCAACATTCAAGCTCATTTAATATAACCCCGCTTTCCGGTTTAACTCATGTAGTTTGGCCCTGATCTCTTCAATTTTTTCATCACTTACACCATATTCATTCCTAAGGCACTCAGCATTGACATCCCAGTTAGCATCAACTGCAGCTTCTAAATTACTGGCATCTAGAACTTTTTGAGTGACTAATCCTCCGTCTTGTGTTCTAAATTTACTATTGTTTTTCCCACCATAGGTTTCACTACATTGCCGGTGTACTTCTATCGGTATAGCGACAGCAGCCACTCTGTCAGTCATTTGTTCTATAATGTCATCTTTCAGGTTTGGATATGTCCCTTTCAAATATATCCTAACAGCTTCCTTTGAAGGAATATGATCCACTTCATATAGGCCCTGCCTTGAACGACCTTCAAAATTTCCGTAATAGTCAACCTCTAAATCTCTAACTGAAGCTTTCTGAAAATAAACATAGATTGCCGGGACACCCCCCATCGGGTCAACAATAATAAAGTCATTGAAATCCCGGTCTTCGATGGGCAATGTTTCAATATTTGGTCCCTGTTCCTCCGGGATCGGCGTTCCCGGTACGGGCGGTAACGATGCCGGGGCCGGGTTAGGCAATCCCCAGACGCTCCGCGGTTCCGGAATGGGTGTAGGCAGTGTGGTAGAGCCGCCAGCGCCCCCGTCATGAACAGTAGTCTGACTGGATCCCCACTCAAATTTTCCCTGCCCGGCAGACCGGGACCAGACAAATGTTCCTTTAATTGAAGGATCTTCAAAGCCCCATGTCTCTTTATTCAGCTGTTTTGCAAACCGCACCCGGACCCGATCCAGCCCGCTTTTTTCCCCCACCTCATAGCTGCGGGAAACCAGTTCCCCTGACTCAGGATCTTCTTCAATACGAAAGCGTACCCTCGTGCGCACTGTGCCGTTTTGTCGGGCTATTTCCCGGAGTTCATATTCCGGGACATAATCCCCCTCAATGACCGTTGAATTTACACGGGTAAAAGCGCCCACCATCATCTGGCCATGGATCAGATTCTGATAGAGCTGGTCGCCACGTATATTTTGTAGCGTTTCCGTCTCACCTTCATTCAGTGACGGAGAATAGAAGATAGCCAGCAGAGCAACGGTGAGGGGATTAGGCGCAGCCAGCACCCGTGCGCCCGCGACGCCTTCTCCGACACCTGCCGCAGTCCCCGCCCCCAATGAAAGCGAATTTCCCAGCGTTGTGGCTGTTGGCCCTGCATAATAACCACTCATTGAGGCGGCCAGCGCCATCGATTCAAAAAATACCTGTGCGGGTTTACGTTCAACAACCGGCTCTTTTGCGGCTGATGATGTTTTTCCCTCTCCGGGTCCCAGTATTTGTGTCATCCCGGCTTTCTCCTGTCCATGGCTCACAGTAGCTCTATTTTTATTGATTCAGGCAATGCGGTATAAACGCTGGCCGTTTTCCCATCAGCATCTGCCCGGCCTTCGAATACCTGGCCTTTTTCAGTGGTGATGCGGTAACGGGCAAATGGCACAATGTCACCGGTCTTTTGATCTTTGACAGTAAAACGCTCTTCGAACCCTTCAGGCAGTTCCAGCGGAGGCACCCGAAAATCCGCCTTACCCATTTTCTGCACATTGGCCGATTTCAGCAGAATATTCCCAGGGCAGCCCAGCTCGATATTGCCACCACTTAGCCTGATATACGCTCCCGCACAATTCACCACCAGTTCCTCCGCCGCCGTGATTTCCACTCGCCCTTCCACGCTGGTCACGGTGATATCCTTTTTCGCCGTCGCCTCCAGCGCATCATCCTGCGCCTGGATTTCAATCTTTCCCTTCGCCGCAAACAGCTTCATCCCCGCCTTTCGCGCCAGCAGGCTGACGGCTTCTCCCGCCGCCACCGTAAAACGTTTCAGCGCACTAATGTCCGTATTCTGCTGTGACACAATCCCCACGCAGGCGCTACCCGAAGACAACCGTACCGCCTGCGGACTGCTGATGCTCACGCCCTGCGGCGCATTCAGCACTATCCCCGGCTGCGCCAGCTCTTTCAGCGCATCGTTCAGCGTCTGCTGCTTGCCGGTATCCGATGGCAGGGCCTGAGCCGATTCCGCTGCCGACGCCAGGCTTTTCGCAATACCCAAGGCATTTTCAAGCTGCGCAATCGCCTCCTCCATTGCCAGCATCCTGTCGCCTGCCGAAGGCTGTTTATCCGCACTGATAAACACTCCCGCACCGCCCCGGATGCTCACCCATTTATCCGTACGCAGTTCCGCACCCTCGCCCCGCAACTCCCTTTGCGCATTCACGTTATGCCCCAGGTTCAGCTGCGTCTTGCCGCCGTACTCGGTGCTGAGCTTGATATGCTCCTCGCCGCGCTTATCCTCCATTCGCAGCTTATTATTGGCCGGAGTACGAATCACATTGCGGGTGCTGTTTTTCTCCGTCACAGGGTCGACATGCCGCGAGTCATGCAGCGCATGCGCAATATACGGCCGGTCGGGATCGCCTTCGTGGAAAGCAATCGCCACCTCCGTGCCCTGGATCAGCGGGAAGTGAAAGCCGTACACGTCGCCGCCGTAGGGTTTGGCGAGACGCACCGGCATGCTTTCCTGACCCTGCCCTTTATCCTCTCTGTCAGCGTCAAATTTCACCCGGTACAGGCCGGACGCATCCTGCCAGGCGTAGATATCATTCGCTTTCGCGCTGGTCACCCGCGCCGTCATGGTGCCAGTCACCTTCGGGCGCGGCAGCAGCGGCGGACGCCAGCACAATGTTTCGCTGTAGGGCACCGCCAGCAGGGACACCCGCAGCGCCTCCCGGCGGCTGGCGGTAAAACCGGTGCCGGTGATTAACAGCGGATCCTGTACGGGCGCAGGCAGGGTCGACGGCAGGCTGTCGGTAACGGTCAGCACCTGGGCCGGCGCCAGCCAGGCTGCAGTACTGATCGCGGTAATAAGCGTCTGGTGAGCCAGAAAACGCTCATGGTCGAGGCGGGCATAGAAGTTGGCGGTCTCCGTCTGCGGGTCGATTTTATCGCCACGCTCCCGGTGGCGAAGCTTATAGTGGTATACCTCACCGTAAGTGATGCCTTCACCATTTCCCCGGGTCATATCCGCTGTTGCCGACTGGAGAACGCTCTGCGCATCGCGGGGGTTATAATCCCGGGTAGTAACGTTCGCCTCTACGACGTTGTGGGTGATGCTCAGACCCCATATCGATTCCGCACCGCTGTCGCTCATCCCCGACGGGCTGTTTACAGGGAGTGTCTTATCAAACGTCAGCGCCCGCTGCGCGTCGGCGAAGTGGACCACTTCGCTCTGCGCCTCTTCCTGCAGGGTGAAGAAATAAAATATCCCTACCTCTGCCAGCAGGCGCTGGATAAACGCCAGGTCGCTCTCCTGATACTGATTAATTTGCTCGCGCCGTGGATAGTGTTGCTTGAGATAAAACTCATACTCCCAGTCATGCAGGTGATGTTCCTGCAATACCTGCTCCACCACCTCCGGCACCGATTTATTCACGAAAAAACGGTGGCTGCGAAACTGTTTATCCAGTAAGGAGAGGAAGGGTTCGAGGGTTATCTGATATTTCGACTGATCTTCTGAACTGCTGATACGCCGGAAGGCAGTCACCACGCCATGGACGCGTTTGCAGTCCGCCAGCTGCTGCAGTGCGCCGCCGCCCATCGTCAGCATGGCGGGTTTGCTCAGGAGCTGTGCGGCATCAATATTTTTCTCTGCGCTGGTAAACGTAATAGTGTAATAATAAAGTTCACTCAGTTTTTCTGCCCCACTGAATTCTTCCACATCCAGCGATGCGGTACATGAAGGAATATCCAGCTGGTAACGGTTAAGGGTGGTGCCGGTAATTATTGAAGAGGTATCCATTATATTCCTGTTTTACTCCGCTGTAGTGACTATCAAAAATCAATTCACAGGACGCCCTGTTTAATTTTGTTTAATGATAATCATCTCATTCATCATAAATATATTTATGTGCATATCGATATATCAGATACCCCACCAGGAGTTTCGTAACTAAAAGGTAACCCCAGGGATATTTATATTCACTGACTGAGAAATAAAAAAAGCAGCCAGAAACCGGAGCCTTCAACGTTTATCGCCGCCAGCATTTCTCTGCCACTGTCCTTAGCGCTATCCATTATGATCTCCTTTATCCATCCTCTTTCCCGAGCTTCATCCCCGCAGAGGCCCCGCTTAGCCGACAAGATTGACTGGCTGCAGGCACGCTACCGCCCATCGCTGTTTCCTGTTTATCAGGGACCCGTAGCGCACAAGGTCAGGCAGGCAGATTGTTGTTCAACCTCCGCGATCGGGGTCGCTGATTACTCGGTTTCGCTTTTTAATCCGTTAGTCTCTGCTCCTGAGGTATTGGCCGTGCCCGGCGCCAGACAGGCGTCCTTCTGCGGGACCAGACTGATCTCCACCCGGCGATTTTGCGCCCGCCCCTCTGGCGTCTCGTTGCTGGCGACAGGACGACTTGCGCCGTAGCCCTGCACCGCAAAACAGCTCTCCGGCACATCGCCGGTATCGCGCATCCAGTCGCGGACCGCCTCGGCACGCTTCAGGGAGAGTTGTTGATTGGATCTATCGTTGCCGATGCTGTCGGTATGGCCTGCCACCACGATCAGCCAGCCGGGTTTGGCCTTAATGCCCAGCAGCGACTTCACCAGCAGCTTTGTCGAACCCGGTTTCAGCGTCGATTTGCCGGTATCGAACAGCGCCATGCTATCGAGGCGGATCGTCTGCGGCCCCTGCACAACCTGCTTGATGACCGGACGCGGCGGCGGGGGCGGCGCCCAGTCATTGATAGCGGCTTCAACGAAGGGGATCAGCCGCCCCCCCTGATACAGCCCCAGCCGATAACGCAGCGGCTCCCCCCGGCGCAACCAGTCATCCAGCAGGCGGCTGTCGGCACGCAGACGCTGCTGCGCCTGCAGCTTCGGCGTCGGCGGCGTGCCGCTGAGGCGGTGATACACCGCCAGATGATCGCCGACGCTGCGCACCAGGCGCTGGTTGTTGATAAAGGAAGCCAGCATCGCCAGCGCCAGAAAGAGGAAGCCCACCCCAGCGGCAAGACCGGCATCGCGCATCCGGCGGCTGACCCCGTGGCGGTGCGGCAGTGACGACAGAAGAAGATCCGGCAGCGGGTGAGGACCTGGCGCCGCGTCGTTGCCCGGGGAGAGCGTGGTGATCGCGGCGATTTGCTGTTGCCAGAGGTTATTCGCCACCGCCGCCACCGGCGTAAGGCAGATGCCCGCGGCACACAGGTTCAGCGGAGGAAGTTCCGCCTGCCGGGCGCGGAATGGCCGGAACAGAGCGTTTTCGGCCAAGGTCAGGATGCTCTCCAGCCACAGCGTCTGATGCAGGCGTGAGGCAGGGCTGCCCTCCCGCTGCCACCCGGCAACCGACTGGGGCGCTTGTCCCTTCTGCTGCACCTGGAGCCCAGGCCTCTCCGGCGTGATGGTAAACCAGCGGCTTTGCCCTGCCTGGCCGCCTGGCGGCGTCACCCAGAACACGCTCCACACCGGCGGCAGACCGTTTAGCCAGGTTCGGCACTCAACGATACTCCGCCGCCAGTCGCGCAGCGACTGCGCCAGATGCTCCCCGGAGGGGTGGTGCTCCGGTACCACCGCCAGCAGCACGGAAACCTGCGATACCAGCGCCGGACGCGCCGCCGCCAGGTACTGCGCCAGCCCCGGCAATTGCTCCGCGCTGTCTCCCCGTAGATACCAGCCGTGACGGGTTTCGCCGTGCGCCGAACGCCCGGGAAACAGACCGTCGGTATCCCCGCAGACCAGAACCACTGCCCCCTGAAAATCCTCGGGCGGCAGGACGATTTCCGATCGCTGACGGCTGACTGCCCGGCGACGCTGACGCCAGAGCGCCGCGCCGCCCGCCAGCAGGATGCACAGACTGAAGATCACCTGGTTGCCGATGGACAGCGGCCAGAAGCCCAGCACCAGCCACAGGGCCAGGATGACGGTCAGTATCGTAAGCAGACGACGGGCGTTATCACGCATCTCTTATCCCTGCCCTGCTATCTGCGCCACCATCTGTGACAGCACGGAGGAGAAGGTCAACCACAGCGCCGCCAGCGCCACAATGCCAGCCGCCCAGCCGCACCAGTACATCCGCCGTCCGCTGCGCAGCCGGGAGGCACGAACCACCACCGGCGCCTCCTGGGTCATGCTGAACGGCGGGACCCGCGCGCCAAGCGCTTGCGCCACGTCCTCACGCCGTTCGTCATCCTCGGCGCGGTACTGTCCGACAAACCCCAGTTGCAAAGTACGAAAGAAGCAGGTCAGCACTGCCGCATCCGCCGTGGGCTCTCGCAGCAGCTGGCGGATCCGTTCCCAGAGCTCTTCCCCGGCGTTGAGAGTGCTGAAAAAGCGCGCCTGCAGCGGATCCTTGCGCCACCTGCGGTAGCCATCATCCTGACTGGCGCGGTTGAGGACGCTCTCATCCAGCAGCGCGCAGTAGGCATAGAGCATCTGCTCAGCGCTGGCTTCACTGACTCCCCCCGCCGTCAGCGCCTCGCGCGCCTCGGTCACCCATCGACAGGCCTGGCGATAGAGCGCCTCGCCATCCGTCACCGGCTGGCCGCAGCGTAACTGGCTGACCATCAGCCAGCCCGGGTAAAAAGTTTTGTTGATCAGATCGCTTTCAGAGGTATTCATGAGCGCAGTACCGCAAAGAGTTCAAGTTTCACGTCGCCAAGCGATTCCGGGGTATAGAAGGTGCAGTTGCCGGCCTCCAGCATCGCGCGGGCGGCATCGGTGGAGAGATCCAGAGCGAAATATTGGTTTTCCAGACGTAGCGGAATGGCCGCCGGCACATGGCTCAGCGGTTTGATCGCGATGCCGCTGAGGGCAATATTGACGACCTCGGCGACATCATCATGGCTACCCGCCTTACAGAGCTGCGGAAAGCGGCTCTGTAGCTGGTGAGGGGGGAGTGAAGAGCGCACCGACAGATAAAAATCCGCCCCCTCGCGCAGCCGCGCATCGTGCAGCCTGCCCCGCCAGATCTCCCGGTCGGCGCCCTGCTCCAGAACGATGGCGATCACCCTTGAGGGCAGGCTGACTTCGAGCAGCGTATCCAGCAGGGCAAACAGCGGTGGGAATACCTGCTCTGGCGAGGCATGCCGGTAGCGGGGGATTGCTTCCAGATGATGTTCAAGGGAGAAAGTCAGCAGACTGCCGGCCAGCCTGGCCAGTTCGCGATAAAGCAGCTCCGGATGGCGCGAGGGATCCAGATGCAGCTCGCTGAGCACCGGTTCAGCGCTGTTCAGCGCGTTGAGCAGCCAGAACAGGGAAACATCCGCCACGGCAAAATCAGCCATCCGCGCATTGCTTTCACGACGCATGGCCATCAGGCGTCTGCGTCGGGCCTGCAGGCGATGTAACAGCTCGCCCAGCTCGCTGACCAGCGTCGGGCTTGCCGCCAGCGACAGCAGCGGCGGGATGAATTCCGGGTCAACGATCCACTGCCCCTGGGCGTCGCGCACCAGACGCGCTACCGGGCAGGTGAGGAAGGCTGCATTTTCCTCGGTGGAGAGACGCAGCGTTAGCGCGTGCCGCAGAACGGCCAGCTCGCTGCGTTCATGGCCGGCCAGCTCCTGGACGGTCACCTGCTCGGCGCGCCAGCGGCGCGGGCGGGCGCTCTCCTGGCCGTCATCAAGATTGCCGCCGCTGGCGCTGAGCAGCGGCAGAGCGAGCATAACCTCCACGCTGTCCTGCATCACGTCCGATACATCGCGGACCGGTGGCAAAATATCCGCCAGCTCGGTGTCAATCAGCGTTCCGTCGGCGAAACGCACGATCAGCCGGGTAGCGTTGAGCCGGGAAAGGGTGAGCGCGCTCGCGTCAAACTCCGCGCGCAATACCCCCCACGGGTGGGCGAGCGCCATGCGGGAGACCGTATCGGCGACGTGCGCGTCCCAGCGGGCCTGTTGCTGAAACTGCTGCGGGACCAGAAAAGCCCCGTCGCGCCATAATGGGCGGAAAATCTTCATTGCACCTCCTGTGCCTTTCACTTTCATTGGTCTGCAGACAGGACCAAATGCCCGGACGGATATCCCTCATCCGCCGTGTGTTCGGCTGGATTTATTACCTGCCGCTTCAGGGAAAGGAAATATCTCCCCTGCCCGCGAGAGCTTAGAAGTTAGATGATATTTTTTGGTCAAGGGATGTTTATCATAAAGCGAAAGAGTCAGGGGGAGGTAACGCCTGGCCCTAAATAATATCTGAATTCAACCCAAGGTAGCTTTATTGCTCTCGGTCATCACATGTAGAAGGAATATTCCATAAGCGACCCTTTTATTATTTTCCTGTTGAATATTAATTAGCGAATTAATCCCTCCGTCAGGAATATTTATATTTACCTTAAATATAAATAATAATAAAAATATCACCGCAATCGATATACCCTCAGTAGCGCTGAGTCCAGAATCTCCCCCGGCAACTGCCAGATACCCGGAGGAGTGCCCCGCCCCACCCGGCCATTGCCAGGCGCTGCATTACCCCGTATTTTGGTTTCCCGCTCCGCTGTGGGCGGGTATCAGGGCGAACGAGAGAGAGAAAATGAAACCGCTATTTGTCTATGGGACGCTCTGTCCCGGTCGCAGCAATGCGCATATTCTGGAGGCGATCGGGGGCGAGTGGCGTCCCGGCTACGTCACCGGCACCTTTTACGCGCGCGGCTGGGGCGCAGCCGCCGATTTCCCGGGGATCGTCCTCGACGCTCACGGCCCACGGGTCAACGGCTATCTGTTCCTGTCCGATCGGCTGGCGGCGCACTGGCCCATGCTGGACGACTTTGAGGAAGGGTACGATCGGGTGCCGGTGGAAGTGACCACCGACGATGGACAGCAGATCAGCGCCTGGATTTATCAGCTTCAGCCCCGGGGGTAATCCCCCGCCGCGCTGCGCGGCATGGTACAGCAGCCCAGCGCGATCGCGAGTCTGGCGTCGTTTCTGCCAATGCAGGTATACTTGCCAGATGTTTCCTCAGTTTCAGACACGCAGATGACAAAACTCACCTTACAAGAGCAGATGCTCAAAGCCGGCCTGGTCAGCAGCAAAAAAATGGCTAAAGTCCAGAGGACGGCGAAAAAATCCCGCGTTCAGGCCCGTGAGGCCCGGGAAGCGGTGGAAGAAAATAAAAAAGCCCAGCTGGAGCGTGATAAACAGCTTAGCGAGCAGCAAAAGCAGGCGGTGCTGGCGAAAGAGTATAAAGCCCAGGTGAAGCAGCTGATCGAGATGAACCGCATTACGGTCGCCCGGGGCGATATCGGCTTTAACTTTACCGATAATAATCTGATCAAAAAAATCATGGTCGACAAGCCCACCCAGACCCAGCTGATTAACGGCCGTCTGGCGATTGCCCGCCTGGCGGTGGATAACAAGCCCGAAGGTGAATATGCGATTATTCCGGCGGTAGTGGCTGAGAAAATTGCCCAGCGCGACGCCAGCAGCATCGTGTTGCACAGCGCCCTGAGTCAGGATGAGCAGGATGAAGACGATCCGTACGCCGACTTTAAGGTGCCCGACGATCTGATGTGGTAACCCCGGGCTTTCCCGCCGCGGGCGATCAAAACGGGCTCGCCTGCTGGATGTGCATCGGCTCATGGCTGACGGGGTGGACAAAACGCAGTTCGCTGGCGTGCAGCATCAGCCGCGGAGCGCATTCCGTGCCGGGCAGCTCCCGGCCACCGTACAGATCGCAGCCAAGGATCGGATAGCCCAGCAGCTGGCAGTGAATACGCAGCTGATGGGTCCGTCCGGTCTCCGGGGTGAGCGTCACCCGGGTTAACGCCAGCGCCCTCTCGCCTTCTCGCGCCTGATACAGGCGGTCTATGACCCGATAGCGCGAACGCGCCGGTTTGCCGTGGCGGGCGCAGAGCGCCATGCGCGGGAAACGGGCCGGATCTTTGTCGATTGCCGCCCCCACTATCCCCTCGTCTTCCGCCAGGTGGCCGCACAGCAGCGCCGTATAGACCTTGTCCACCGTGCGCTGGCTGAACTGTTGGCACAGCAAGGCGTTAATGCCCTTGTTGCGGGCGATCACCATCAGGCCGGAGGTGCCGAAGTCCAGGCGGTGCACCAGGGTGCAGCCCGGAAAGCGCTGAACCAGCCGGTGATGCACGGAGTCGAGGTTGCGCGGATCTTTGCCCGACAGGCTCAGCAGCCCGGCGGGCTTATTGATCAGCACCAGGTGTTCGTCCTGATACAAGAGGGTGATCTGTTCGCGGCACGGCGGCGCGACAAAGGTATCGATAATGGTGGACATCAGGCGGCCCGAAGAAGGAGTGGCTGGCGATAGTACCTCATTTTGCCCACCGGCACGATGCTGGCGCACAATCCGCCCTCGCGGCGGCGTCATTTATCACCCACACTTATCGCAAAGGCATGGCCTGTACAGGCAATGTGCTTTACACTGCGCGCTGCAAAATTTGTGTTAACCAACGAGTAATACGGTAATGGCGATGAACGGAACAATCACAACGTGGTTTAAAGATAAAGGTTTTGGATTTATCAAAGATGAAAACGGCGAAAATCGTTATTTTCACGTGATTAAGGTCGCCAATCCTGATCTTATCAAGAAAGACGCGGCGGTGACTTTCGAACCTACCACCAACAATAAAGGGCTGTCGGCCTACGCGGTGAAGGTCATTCCGGAAAGCAAATATATCTATATTGCCGGCGAGCGGTTGAAGCTGACCTCCATCAAATCCTATGTGGTGTACCGGGAAGAAGAGCCGGTCGAGACCCGCGTCGATAAAGAAAACGCCGTGCTGTCGGTCGGGCTGCTGATGAACAGCATCCGGCCAAAAGCCACAGTGCAGCCGGGAGAGATGCGCTCGGTGAAAAAGCTGGCGATCACCACCTTTCAGGGGACAACCCTGATCTTTTCGGAAGACGAAATCGATATCGATGCCACGGTAAAACTGCTTAAGGTGTAAGCCCTGGCGCGCGGTTTCCCGCGCGCCCGAAGTCCTGCCCGATATGCTACCCGCCATCGCCCCTCGCCGGACGGGGCGATGGCGCCAGAGAGCCGATAAGGATGCCGCCATGCCCGTAAATTTTGACTTCAACGATCTCTACGCCTTTCGCGCCCTGATGGAATATGGCAGTTTTCGGCTGGCGGCCGAATCCATCTGCCTGTCGCAGTCGGCCCTTAGCCGACGCATCGAAAAGCTGGAGACGGCGCTGGGCAACCGGCTGTTCGATCGCACCACCCGGCGGGTGACCCTCACGCTGTATGGACAAAATTTTGCCGAACGTTCGGAGCAGCTGCTGGCCCATGTCGAGACGGTGCTGGCGGATATCAGCCAGGTCAGCAAGGCGCGCACCGGGCTGGTGACGGTGGCGACAGTGCCTTCCGCCGCCTACTACTTTATGCCGGAAATCATCCGCAGCTTTCAGGCGCGTTATCCCCAGGTGCGCATCCGGTTGATTGACAGCAGCGTCGGGAATGTGATCGAGGCGGTCAGCAGCGGACAGGCTGACTTTGGCCTCTGCTTTGCCAAAAACCTGCCAGCCAGTATCGAATTCACCCCTCTTGCCGACGACCGCTATGTGGCCGCCTGTCGGCACGATCATCCGCTGGCGCGCAAGACGCACCTAAGCTGGCAGGCGTATTTTGAACAGGATTATATTGGCCTGGATCGGGTCTCCGGCAACCGGACGCTGCTTGACCGGGAGCTGGCGCATCTGACGCCGGCGCGGCCAAGTATCTGCGAAACCCGCCACGTCACCACGATGCTGGGGATGGTGGAAGCGGGCATCGGCATTGCCGCCGTGCCCGCGATGTCGATGCCCGCCGGGGAGCATTCCGTTCTCCGCGCTGTGCCGCTCACCGACCCGGTGGTCACGCGTACGGTAGGCCTGATCCGCCTCAGCGGCCGTATTCAGTCCTACGTGGCGGCAGAGCTGGAGAAGCTGATTATTGAACAGTATCCTTCTGGCTGACCGGCGCGGCGGCGGCTACGCTTCGCATACCGGTGGCGTGGATGGTCTCCTGCGCCGCCGGTGACGCCAGATACGTCAGCAGCGCCTTGCCTTCCTGCGGGTGGTCGGCGCTGATGGTCACCGCCCCGGCAAAGCGGGTGATGTACTGCAGGTTATCCGGCAGTTCGCCGACGAAGGTTACGCCGGGCACCGGCAGCAGTTCGCTCACCTGCTGAAAACCGATCGCATACCGTCCCTTGGCCACTTCCGAGGCCACCGGAATGCGCTCCACCATCTGCGCTTTACTCTGCATCGCGTCATCAATGCCCAGGGTGTGGAACAGCGTCGAGCTGACATAGCGTCCGCTGGCGCTGTCGGAGTACGCGACCGATGGCGCCGCCAGCAGCGTCGCACGCAGCTGGTCTGCGTTGTGGATAGCCGGCAGCGGCGCCCCCGCCTTCACCACCACGCCGATCGGCGAGTCGGCCAGCTCCCGGCGCGAATCCGGTTGCGTACGGCCCGCTTTCTCGAGGCTGGTCAGCGCGTCCCCGACCATGATCACCACGTCCGCGTGTTCGCCGCGCGCCAGACGGTTAGGGATCGCCTGCGGCGTTTTTCCCATCGACGGGCCAGGGATCACCACGAGGTGGTTGCCGGTTTGTTTTTCCCACGCCGGGGCCAGCTTTTCCAGCGCCGCTTTGAAGCCGCCGGAGATCATCACGGTGACCTCAGCGGACAACGCGCTGCCGCCGGTGGCGGCCAGCAGCAGCGTGGCGAGCAGGGTTCCTGTCGTTTTACGCATCATCTTCTCCCTGATTAACGTGCCGTCTGCAGCGCAACGGCGCTACGGCGATAGAGGTAGCAAGTGGCCAGCAGACCGCAGATGGCGGCAAAGCTCATCCAGTAGCCGGGAGACGCTTTATCACCGGTATACTCAATCAGCGCCGTGGAAATCACCGGCGTGAAGCCGCCAAACACCGCGGTCGCCAGGCTGTAGGCCAGCGAGAAACCTGCCACGCGCACTTCGGCGGGCATAATTTCGGTCAGCGCCGGGATCATCGCCCCGTTGTACATGCCGTAGATAAACGACAGCCACAGCAGCACGCTCAGCATCATCAAAAAGCTCGGGGCGTTCGCCAGCATGGTCAGCGCAGGCCAGGCGGTAGCCAGCGCCAGCAGGGTCATGGCGATCAGCACCGATCGGCGGCCAAAGCGGTCGGACAGCGCCCCGCCCACCGGCAGCCAGAAGAAGTTGGAAATCGCCACCAGCAGCGTGACCAGCAGGCTGTCAGAGGCGCTGAGCATCAGCACCTTTTTACCAAAGGTCGGGGCATAGACGGTGATCAGGTAGAACGCGGTGGTGGTCATCGCCACCATCATCATCCCGGCGATAACCACCTGCCAGTTCGCCAGCAGGGTGGCGAATACCTGGCGCATCGCCAGATGATGGCGGCGGGCAGTAAACTCCTGGGTCTCCTCCAGCTTACGGCGCAGGATAAAGATGAACGGAACAATCAGGCAGCCGAAAAGGAACGGAATACGCCAGCCCCAGTCGCTGATAGCGCTCGGCTCCAGTACCGCGTTGAGGGCAAAGCCCATCGCGGCTGCCACCATGATGGCAACCTGCTGACTGCCCGACTGCCAGCTGGTGTAAAAGCCTTTGCGGCCCGGGGTGGCGATCTCGGCCAGATAGACCGACACCCCGCCCAGCTCGGCGCCGGCGGAAAAGCCCTGCAGCAGACGGCCGATCAGCACCAGCAGCGGCGCCCACAGGCCAATGGTCTGATAAGAGGGGATCAGCACGATCAGGAAGGTGCCGGTGGCCATGATCGACAGGGTGACGATCAGCCCCTTGCGCCGCCCCACCTTGTCGATATAGGCGCCAAGTACGATAGCGCCGATGGGGCGCATCAAAAAGCCGGCGCCAAAGACTGCGAAGGTCATCATCAGCGAGGCGAATTCACTGCTCGCCGGAAAAAAGGTATGGGCGATGTAGGTGGCATAAAACCCGAACAGAAAAAAGTCGAACTGTTCGAGAAAGTTACCGGACGTGACGCGCAGAATGGCGCCGATCCGGTCACGGGTACTCATCTGTGAGGTTGTTGAATGCATGCAGGTCTCCAGTTTGTTATCCACGCGTTGTCGCGCGCCTGTCGCTGAAGACTGAAACAGAACCGGGAACGAAATAAGCGTAATAAACGCATCCACTAATGCATTTTACGCATGAATAACATTTAACTAATTAACATTACTTTTTCATACAATCATTTAACACACACCGTCCTAACCACGCCGCGGGTGACGGCGAAAAAGTCAGTTTTCCGTTTTGTGACCGGGGCCAGGATATGTCACCGTGGGTTAAAGGCATAAAATCTGGCCTGGGGTAACGATACACGCTGCCGGCTGGAAAGCGCGTCAGGAAGCGGTGGACTCCCCCACCAGCGTCTGCAACAGGGAGATAAGCCAGCGGGTAGCCTCGCGTTTCCCGCTGCGTTGGTGGGCGTAAATCTTGACGTCAAACGGCGGAACCGGAAACGGCAGCGGGAAAATGGTCAGCCGGGCGGCGCGGGCCATCGTCTCCGCCGCTCGTCGGGGCAGCGCCATCAACAGGTCGCTCTGCTCAATAATAAAGGGCGCGCTCAGCATCGAGGGGGTTTTCATCGCCACCTGCCGCGAATAGCCCTGTCGCTCTAGCTCACAGTCCAGCACCCCCTGTCGCTCATTCCACGGGGTCACCACCAGATGACGGGCCGCAAGGTAGGCGTCCAGGGTCAGCGCCGTCCGGTTGGCCTGGCTGATGACCACATATTCGTCCCGCAGCCAGTTAATCTCCTCAAGATCGGGATGGGCTGGCTCGTCAGGGGTATTGAACCCGAGGGCCAGGTCGACCTCGCCCGCCAGCAGCTCGGTCAGCGCAGGGCTGTGGGGCAGATAACGGAGCTCAAACCGCAGCCCGGGCGCCTCACGCTGCAGGTGATGCATCAGCGTCGGAAAGACGCAGAACGCGGTGAAATCGGTGATCGCAATCTGCATGCAGTCGGTGCTGGCGGCCGGCACAAACGCCGCCGGCGGCGTCAGCTCCTGGTTGAGAAACTTCAGCGCCGAAGCGATAGAGGGCGCCAGCTGGCTGGCATAGACGCTGGGGCACATCCGGTGGCCTTCGCGGTAGAACAGCGGATCGTTGAGGGCGCTGCGCAGCCGGGAAAGCGCATGGCTCAGCGCCGAGGTGCTCATCGCCAGCTCTTCCGCCGCCAGGCGTACCGAGCGGGAGCGATAGACCGCGTCAAAGACCGGCAACAGGTTGAGGTCAATCCGGCGCAGGACAGGATGCATAATATTCATCGTTTGCTGATTTCATTGCACTTAATTCTTTTCACAATACCGCTTATCCTCAGGGTCAGCAATTTTGCTCTCTCTTTTGACTATTGATAAAGGACGCCCCATGAGCATCACGATCCGCCAGGCCACCCCGGATGACTCCACCGCTATCTACGACATGATTTATGAACTCGCGGTCTACGAGAAAGCCCCCGAAGAGGTAGTGACGACGCCAGAGGAGATCAGAGAGACGTTGTTTGCCAGCGGCAGCAAAACCGAAGCGCTGATCTGCGAGGTGGCGGGCAAAGCGGTGGGCTACGCGGTGTTCTTCACCAGTTACTCCACCTGGCTTGGACGCAATGGTATCTATATGGAGGATCTGTACGTCACCCCCGACTATCGCGGGATCGGCGCCGGAAAAGCGCTGCTGAAAACCATCGCGCAATATGCTGTACAACGTCAGTGCGGGCGTCTGGAGTGGAGCGTGCTCGACTGGAACCAGCCGGCGATTGATTTCTATCTGAGCATTGGCGCGCAGCCTCAGGATGAGTGGGTGCGTTATCGCCTCACTGGCGATGCGCTGCGGGCCTTTGCGGAGTAAAGCGGCTCGCCAGCAGGTCGGCGCCAGGCGTCGACCTGCTGGCCGCGGATCAGGCTTCGACCGCGCTCTTCTGCAGCTGCGGACCGGCCAGCGCCAGACGCGCGCCCGCTTCGGTATCGCTGTACTGCTTGAAGTTATCCATAAACAGCTGAGCCAGGCTCTCGGCCTTCTCCTGCCATTTATCCGCTGAACTCCAGCCATTACGCGGATCCAGCACCGCGCTGTCTACCCCTGGAATGCTCTGCGGGATCGCAAGACCGAACACCGGGATGGTCTCCTCGCGCAGCGGGCCTGTAGTGCCGTTGAGGATCGCGCTAATGATGCTGCGGGTATCGCGCAGCGACAGGCGTTTGCCTTCGCCGTTCCAGCCGGTGTTGACCAGCCAGGCTTCGGCACCGGATTCCGCCATCTTCGCCGCCAGGACGCTGGCGTACTGGGTCGGGTGAAGCAGCAGGAACGCCGCGCCATAGCAGGCGGAGAAGGTCGGCGTCGGCTGGGTAATGCCACGCTCGGTGCCCGCCAGCTTCGAGGTGAAACCCGACAGGAAATGGTACTGCATCTGCTCGGTGGTCAGACGGGAGACCGGCGGCAGGACGCCAAACGCATCGGCGGCAAGGAAAATCACCTTCGACGGATGGCCCGCGCGGGACACCGGCTTGACGATATTGTCGATATGCGACAGCGGATAGGAGACGCGGGTGTTTTCGGTTTTGCTGCCGTCGGCATAATCCACGCTGCCGTCAGCGCGCACCACCACGTTTTCCAGCAGCGCATTGCGGCGGATGGCGCCATAAATCTCCGGCTCCGCCTGCGGATCGAGATTGATGGTCTTAGCGTAGCAGCCGCCTTCGAAGTTAAACACGCCGTCATCGTCCCAACCGTGCTCATCATCGCCGATCAGCTGACGATGCGGATCGGTCGACAGGGTGGTTTTCCCGGTCCCGGAGAGGCCGAAGAACAGCGCCACGTCCCCTGCTTCGCCACGGTTGGCCGAGCAGTGCATCGACGCGATGCCTTTCTGCGGCAGCAGGTAGTTCATGACCGAGAACAGCCCTTTCTTCATTTCGCCGCCGTACCAGGTACCGCCGATGAGCTGAATACGCTCGCTGAGATTAAAGGCGACGAAGTTCTCGGAGTTCATCCCCTGCGCCTGCCAGTTGGCATTGGTGCAGCCCGCGCCGTTGAGCACCACGAAGTCTGGCGTAAAGCTGGCCAGCTCGTCGGCGCTTGGCACGATGAACATGTTTTTGACAAAGTGGGCCTGCCACGCCACCTCGGTAACGAAGCGTACGCCAAGACGAGTGTCCGGGCTGGCGCCGCACCAGGCGTCGATGACGTACAGTTTTTTGCCGCTCAGCTGGCCCGCGACCAGGCTTTTCAGGCTGCGCCACACGTCTGGCGATAACGGTTTGTTGTCATTGCGGCCGAGGCCGGAGTCTGCCCACCAGACGGTGTCGCGAGTCTGTTCGTCGCGGACGATGTATTTATCGCGCGGCGAACGGCCGGTGAAGATCCCGGTATCAACAGCCACAGCGCCAGAGTCGGTCATCACGCCGCGGGCCGCGCCGGTCAGCTCAGGAGAGGTTTCATGTGCAATAAGCAAATCGTAATCAGGGTTGTAATAGAATTCGCCGCTTGCATTAATCCCCAGCTCCTGCAGAGCCATTTTTACTGATTCAATTTGTTGTGACATGGAACTCCTGACAAACTATTTAAGGTAAGAGGCCTGGGTTATTCATTGCTTTCGTCATCGTCGCCGGCTATTTAATAAGATAAGTCCTGGACAATGAAATAAAGCAATAAATAACCGTGAGTCGCGATTTCATATCGTGCTCATGTAGGGTCGCCGATATGCATTCATAAATCTCAACTTTCCAAAAAATGTTAACACCTGTCGATAATTATGTTAATTGCATAGTTTCTATGCGCTATGCTAAAATTGCATAGCCTTTATTGCGTTTTTGAGGACTGGATCGGTGTTGGCAAATCTGGAAGTAAAATGGCTGTATGATGTGATTGCCCTTGAGGAGTCGCGCAGCTTTACCCTGGCGGCCAAAGCCCGCAACATCTCTCAGTCTTCGTTCAGTCGACGCATCCAGTCGCTGGAGGCTTCCCTCGGATTCAGCATCTTCGATCGTAGCGCCAACCCTCTGCAGCTGACCAACCGCGGGAAAATTTTTGTCGGCTATGCGCGAAATATGCTCGATGACATGGATTTTCAGATCAGCCGTATTAAAGGCTTAAATAACACTACCCAGAAAATAAGAATCGACGCCGCCCCTTCGCTGTCGGTGTTATTACTGCCGGAGATCATCGCCGGTTACACCGACCGTAAAAATAAGACTTTTCATGTTGAATCGATTAACGTCAACGACGCCGTATTTAACCTGAAAGAGGGAAAAAGCGATTTTATCCTCTCCTTCTATAATGAAGAATTAATGAACTATCCGTTTATTAATCATAAAATTTTTGATTCTTACCTGCACCTAGTCTCCCCCTGCGACGAACATGGCCGCCCGCTGTTTCATTTACATCGCGGCGTGCTGCCGCTGATGAAATACGCCAACGACAGCTATATGGGGCGCCAGGTGAACCAGGTGATCGACCGCACGCCGGAGATCACCTTCTCTCTCACCTTTGTCTCTTCCATGAGCGAGCTGCTCAAGCGCATGATCCTCAATGGCGACGGCGTGGGCTGGCTGCCGCAGTACTCCATTCAGCGCGAGCTGGACGAAGGCCGGCTGACGATCCTCGATGAGAGCCTGTCGCTGCCGATCGGCGCCTGGCTCTACCGCTCCGGCTCGCGGCTTAACCAGGCCGCCGAACGTTTCTGGCAGCACATTAAAACCCGTAACGAACCGCGGGAATAACCCCCTCAGCCGCTGATCCCCAGATATGCCTTACGCACCTCCGGGTCGTTGAGCAGCGTCTGGCCGCTACCGCTCAGGCGGATCTGGCCGTTCACCATCACGTAGGCGCGGTCCGACAGGTTGAGGGCATGGCGGGCATTCTGCTCCACCAGAAACAGCGTCATCCCCTGGGCCGTCAGCTCGCGCAGGATCTGAAAAATCTGCTTCACCACCAGCGGCGCCAGCCCCAGGCTCGGCTCATCCAGCAGCAGCAGGCGCGGTCGGCTCATCAGCGCCCGGGCGATGGCCAGCATCTGCTGCTCGCCGCCGGAGAGGGTCATCGCCCGCTGTCCCCGCCGCTCTTCCAGCCGGGGGAACAGCTGGTACATTCGCGCCTTGTCCTCGGCCTGATAGCGGTTGCCAATGGCAATGGTCCCCATCAGCAGATTCTCCTCGACGGTCATATCGGGAAAGATGCGCCGCCCTTCCGGGGCCTGGGCGATGCCGTTGCTGGCGATAAAGTGGGTCGATTTCCGGCTGATCGCCTCCCCGCGATAGAAAATCTCCCCGCCGGCAATGCGCGGCTGGCCGAAGACCGACATCAGCAGCGTTGATTTACCGGCGCCGTTGGCGCCGATCAGCGCCACCGTCTCCCCCTCGTTGACGGTGAGGGAGACCTGCTTCAGGGCCTGGATCGGCCCGTAGAAGACATCCACCTCATTAAAGGCAAGCAAAGGCTGGCTCATCGGCGCGTCTCCTCTTCCTCAGCGCCTAGATAGGCGGCAATCACGCTGGCGTTGGCCTGGATCGCCTGCGGCGCGCCGCGGGCGATGACGTCCCCGTGATCGAGGACGATGATATGATCCGAAATCTCCATCACCATCCCCATATCATGCTCGATCAGTAGCACCGTAATGCCGTGCTGCTGGCGCAGAAAGCGAATAATCCGGCTCAGCGCCTGGGTTTCCACCGGGTTGAGGCCGGCGGCCGGCTCGTCCAGACAGATCATCTCCGGACGGGTGCACATGGCGCGGGCGATCTCCAGCCGCCGCTGCTGTCCGTAGGAGAGGGTCCCCGCCAGACGGTTGGCGCAGTCCACCATCTCCACCACCTCCAGCCAGTAAAAAGCGCGATCCAGCGCCTGACTCTCCGCCTGCCGATACCCACGGGTATTGAGGATCCCGGCCAGCAGATGGCGGTTGACCTGGGTATGCTGGGCCACCAGCAGGTTCTCGATCACCGACATCTCGCGGAATAAACGTATATTCTGGAAGGTGCGCGCCAGGCCAGCGCGGTTCACCAGATGGGTGCCACCGAACATCTTGTAATAGATCCGCCTCCCCAGCTGCGCCGGGTGGAGAAAATCGTCCGGGTGAAGCTTCTGCCCCAGCACCTGAATAACATCGGTGACCTTTTCCCGCGCCCGCAGCACGATACTGCCCCCCGTCGCCCGATAAAAACCGGTCAGGCAATTAAACACCGTGGTCTTGCCCGCGCCGTTGGGGCCGATCAGGGCGGTGATCGACCCCCGCTCCACCTCCAGATTGACATCATTCAGCGCTTTGATGCCGCCGAAATGCATCATCAGATGCTCAACGCGTAAGATGCTGTCGGTCATGGCGCGACTCCTTTTCGCAACGCAACCCCGCTGCGGCTGGTGCGCACCAGGCCGCGCGGCCGCCAGATCATCATCATCACCATCAGCACGCCGAACAGCAGCACCCGATATTCGTCAAAACCGCGCAGCAGCTCCGGGGTGACCGTCAGAACAAACGCCGCCAGTACCACTCCCAGGGTGGAGCCCATTCCCCCGAGCACCACAATCGCCAGGATCAGCGCCGACTCAAAAAAGGTGAACGACGTCGGGTTAACAAATCCCTGATAGCTGGCGAAGAACACCCCGGCGATGCCGGCCGTCGACGCGCCGAGCATAAACGCCGAGAGCTTCACCAGCACGTGGTTGAGCCCCATCGCCCGACAGGCGATCTCATCCTCGCGCAGCGCCTCCCAGGCGCGGCCGATGGGCATCCGCGTCAGGCGATGCTTCACCAGCAGCACCAGCATCACCACCAGACACAGCACGGCGTAGAGAAAGATGAATTTCAGGTTGGGGTTGTAGCTGACGTGGAAATACTCATGGATGGGGATACCGCCATCTTTCGCCCGGCGGGTAAACTCGAGGCCAAACAGCGTGGGGGATGGCACCGGTACGCCGTTAGGGCCCCCGGTGAAGATCACCCAGTTGTTGAGCACCAGGCGGATAATTTCGCCAAAGCCGAGGGTGACGATGGCCAGATAGTCGCCATGCATACGCAGCACCGGAAAGCCCAGCAACGCCCCGGCGAGAGCCGCCATCACCGCCCCCAGCGGCAGCATCGCCCAGAAGCCAAGTCCCAGGTACTGGTAGCCCAGCGCCAGGCCGTAGGCGCCGATGGCGTAAAACGCCACATAGCCCAGATCGAGCAGGCCCGCGAGGCCCACCACAATATTCAACCCCAGGCCAAGCAGAACGTAGATCAGCCCAAGAATGGCCACGGTCAGCAGATATTTTGTGGCGAGAAACGGAAAGACAATGGCCAGCCCCACCAGCAGCGGTATTATCCAGCGCAGCCGCGAGCGGTAGCCCGGCGGCCGGACGTACACCCCGTCATCCGCCCCCTCAAAGCGGGCAATAAAGGCTTTTCCCCTGTGGCTCTGCAGCAGCAGACTGAGCGCCAGCCTGCCGGCCATCACCACCGCCACCAGAATCGCCACCCGCGCAGGCGCGAGGGTAAAACCATACCCTTTGAGCACCACGCCGACGATCGGGCCAAAGACAATTAACGCGCAAAGGCCGGCCAGTACGCTGTCGATCAGCGCGTTTTGGATAGCCCGCGCAGGCTGGCGCGTAATTTCACCCATAAAGCCTCCTTAGACCTTGGCCACCAGCGGACGTCCCAGCAGCCCCTGCGGGCGAAAAATCAGGATCGCCACCAGCAGCGCAAAGGAAAAGACATCTTTGTAATCCGAATTCACCAGCCCGGCGAACTGGGCTTCGGCCACCCCAAGCAGCAGACCACCCAGCATCGCGCCAGGCAGCGAGCCGATCCCGCCCAGCACCGCGGCGGTGAAGGCTTTGATGCCGATAATAAATCCGATATAGAAGTCGAAGGTGCCGTAGTTCATGGTCACCAGCACGCCGGCCAGACCGGCCATCGCCGCGCCGATGACAAACACCAGGGAGATCACCCGGTCGGTATTGATGCCAAGGATCGCCGCCATGCGCCGGTCCTGCTGGGTGGCGCGGCAGATGCGCCCCAGCCGGGTATACTGAATAATCCAGGTCAGGATAAGCATCCCCACCAGCGCCGCGACGAGAATAAACACCTTGGTCCAGGTGATCTGCACCACCCCATCGCCCACCGTCATGCGCAACGCGCCGCTAAGCAGCGTCGGGATCCCCTGCTGGTTCGGCCCCTGGCTCAGCTGGACATAGTTCTGCAGGATCAGCGACATCCCGATAGCCGAGATCAGCGGCGCCAGCCGCGTCGAGTTGCGCAGCGGCCGGTAGGCGATGCGCTCGATCGCCCAGCCGTATACGCCGGTGACCACGATGGTGAACACCAGGGTGGCGAAAATCAGCAGCGGAAAGGAGTGGATCCCGAAGAAAGAGAGCAGCGCCAGGCCGATGGCGCACAGGTAGGCGGAGACCATATACACCTCGCCGTGGGCGAAGTTGATCATGCCGATGATCCCATACACCATGGTGTAGCCGATGGCGATTAAGCCGTACACCGCGCCCAGCGTCAGCCCATTGATCAGTTGTTGCAGAAAAAACGCCGTCATAGCCCCTCCAGCCGCCAGGCAGACGGCCGCCGGGTTCCGTTCCCGGTCAACCGCCGTCATGTGACAATTCGCAAGTCAAAAGGACAGAGCGTCCTCAGGTCGTGGCCGATCAGAGCTGGTGATATTTGCCCTTGTCGTCCCACTGATAGACCACGTAGTCGGACACCTTGAGGTCGCCTTTGCCATCCCAGGCTTTCTTGCCCATCACCGTCTCGACGTCGTGGCTCTTCAGCCAGTCGCTGGCTTTGGCGTTATCGGTACCGACGGCGTTCCAGGCCGCGGCGATAGCCTGAATGGAGGCGTAGGCGTAGAGGGTATAACCTTCCGGCTCAAAGCCGCTGGCGCGGAACTTCTCGATCACCGCTTTGCCGTCCGGGAGGGTGCGCGGATCCTGACCAAAGGTCATCAGCACGCCGTTGGTGAACTGCGGCCCGCCGGCGGCCGTGACCAGCTCCTCGGTGACGATACAGTCGCCGGAGAAGAATTTGGCCTGCACCCCCTGCTCGCGCATCTGGCGCACCAGCGGGCCCGCTTCCGGATGGCAGCCGCCAAAGTAGACCACGTCCGGCTTGAGGGCGCCGATCTTGGTCACCAGGGCGTTAAAGTCTTTTTCACCGCGGGAAAGGCCTTCGTACAACACTTCTTTCGTACCCCGCTTCGCCAGCGCCGCGCGGGTGGCATCGGCCAGCCCCTGACCATAGGTGTCTTTATCGTGGATGACGGCGATTTTCTTCGCCTTCAGCACGTCCAGCATATAGTTGGCGGCGATCGCCCCCTGCTGATCGTCACGACCACACATGCGGAAGAGATCTTTCATGCCGCGCTCGGTGATCTGCGGGTTGGTCGAGCCGGGGGTAATGGTCAGGATCCCGGCTTCGTCATATACCTCGGAGGCCGGCATCGTTGAGGAAGAGCAAAAGTGCCCCACCACGGCGGAGACTTTCGCTTCATCCACCAGCCGGTTGGCCACCGCCACCGCCTGCTTCGGTTCGCACGCGTCATCCCCCTGCACCAGCACAATCTTTTCGCCTTTGATGCCGCCGGCGGCATTGATATCGGCCACCGCCTGCGAGGCTCCCTTCCAGTACTGGGCGCCGTAGGTGGCGTTGGGGCCGGTAAAGGGCCCGGCGACGCCGATCTTCACGTCTGCCTGGGCGTAAAAGGCCATGCTCATACAACCTGCTATCACAACATGAAGCGTCATTGTTTTCAGTTTCAAAGACATTCGGATATTCCTCAGCGATGTAAAGCCCGGCGTCATGGAATGACGCAGAAAATATCACTTACCGTGTGGTGCCGACGTTGGCGCAGCGCCAGGACGGCCAGGGTGGAAGAAGCAAAAATCCCGCCAGGAAGGAGTGGAACACCGGAGAACAGTCGCCCCGGTCGGTACGCACGCGACGGCAACCCGTGCCGCATCCGGCAAGGGCGCATTCCCTTTCAGGTCAGGAGATCGGTTGCCATCACGTGGCGAGCCGGACAACGCGGTATCCGTACCGGCCCGTGAGCTAAACATAGATGCAGTTAGCGGTCGCTGCGCGCCGGCGTGGTGCAAAAATGCGAATATGATCAACAGTGGTGATTATTTTGTTGCGGTAATGTGAAGATGATAACAGGAGAGCCCATTAAAGGCTCTCCTGTGGCCCGGTGGCCGCTCAGAGTTGGCTGGTGAACGTTCGGGAGATCACATCCTGCTGCTGTTCGCGGGTCAGCGCGTTAAAGCGGACCGCATAGCCGGAGACGCGGATCGTCAGATTCGGATACTGCTCCGGGTGTTCTATCGCATCGAGCAGCTTTTCCCGGTTCAGCACATTGACGTTGAGATGCTGTCCCCCCTCCACCGTCTCCTCGTGGTGGAAGTAGCCATCCAGCAGGCCCACCAGGTTGTTTTCCTGAGCTGACGGGGCTTTGCCGAGCGCCGCCGGCACGATGGAGAAGGTATACGAGATGCCATCTTTGGCGTAGGTAAACGGCAGTTTCGCCACCGAGGTCAGCGACGCCACCGCCCCTTTCCGGTCGCGGCCATGCATCGGATTGGCCCCCGGAGCGAACGGCGTCCCCGCCCGACGTCCGTCCGGGGTGTTGCCGGTTTTCTGGCCGTATACCACGTTGGAGGTGATGGTCAGGATCGACTGGGTCGGCACCGCCTGACGCCAGGTGGGGAGCGCCTGAATTTTGCGCATAAAGCGCTCCACCAGGTCGCAGGCGATGGCATCAACCCGATCGTCGTTGTTGCCGTACTGCGGATAGTCGCCTTCAATGACAAAGTCCACCGCCAGCCCGTGGTGATCGCGCACCGGCTTCACCCGGGCGTACTTTATCGCCGACAACGAATCCGCTGCCACCGACAGGCCGGCGATGCCGCAGGCCATCGTGCGGTAGACGTCGCGGTCGTGCAGGGCCATCAGCGCCGCCTCGTAGCTGTACTTATCATGCATGCAATGGATGATGTTCAGCGCGCTGATGTACTGCACCGCCAGCCAGTCCATAAAGTGGTCGAGGCTGGCCATCACGGTGTCGTAGTCCAGCACCTCATCACGCAGAGGGTCGGTTTTCGGCCCCACCTGGATCTTCAGTTTCTCATCCACCCCGCCGTTAATCGCGTAGAGCAGCGTTTTGGCGAGATTGGCGCGGGCGCCGAAGAACTGCATCTGCTTGCCGATCACCATCGGGCTGACGCAGCAGGCGATGGCGTAGTCGTCGCTGTGAAAATCGCTGCGCATCAGATCGTCGTTCTCATACTGCAGCGACGAGGTGGCGATAGAGACCCGGGCGGCATATTTTTTAAACGCCGCCGGCAGCGCTTGCGACCAGAGCACGGTCAGGTTCGGCTCCGGCGCCGGGCCCATGGTGTGCAGAGTATGCAGATAGCGGAAGGTGGTTTTGCTGACCAGGGTGCGACCATCCAGCCCCATGCCGCCCAGCACCTCCGTCGCCCAGATGGGATCCCCGGAGAACAGCGAATCAAATTCCGGGGTGCGCAGGAAACGCACCATGCGGATCTTCATGATGAAGTGGTCAATGAGCTCCTGGGCCTGCTCCTCATTCAATAAACCGGCGCGCAGATCGCGTTCGATATAGATGTCGAGGAAGGTGGCCGTGCGCCCCAGCGACATGGCGCCGCCGTTCTGCGACTTCACCGCCGCCAGGTAGGCGAAGTAGAGCCACTGCACCGCCTCTCGGGCAGTGCGCGCCGGGTGGGCGATATCGCAGCCGTAGCGGGCCGCCATCTCCTGCATCTGCAGCAGCGCGCGCCGCTGTTCGGCCAGCTCTTCGCGCAGGCGCAGGGTGGCCTCCAGCGCCTCGCCGCGCTCAAGGGCCGGCTGCAGGTCGGCAAATTGCAGCTCACGTTCGCGGACCAGGTAGCGAATGCCGTACAGCGCCACGCGGCGGTAATCGCCGATGATCCGTCCGCGGCCATAGCCGTCCGGTAGCCCGGTCAGCACCCCGGATTTGCGGCAGCGCAGCATATCCGGGGAATAGACGTCAAAAACGCCCTGATTGTGGGTCTTACGCAGCGCCGTAAACTGATACTCAAAGTCAGGATCCATTTCGCGACCATAGGCCTCGAAGGCGCTTTTGATCATCTTGATGCCGCCAAAAGGATGCAGGGCGCGCTTCAGCGGCTGGTCCGTTTGCAGGCCGACGATCTTTTCCAGCGGCTGGTTGATATAGCCCGCCGCGTGGGCGGTGATGGAGGTGGCGACATTGGTGTCGAAATCCACCGGCGCATGGGTGGCGTTCTCGACGCGGATCCCGGCCATCACCTGCTCCCAGAGGGCGGTGGTCGCTGGCGTCGCGTCGGCGAGGAAAGACTCATCGCCCTCGTAAGGGGTGTAGTTATGCTGAATAAAGTCGCGAACGTCGATCTGCGTTTGCCACGCCGTACCGCGAAAGCCCAGCCAGGCGTCGGCGTATCGTACATCCTGGGTATCGATATCTACTTTCATGAACATCGTCTCTCTACAGAATAAAAAGTCAGGCCAGCGCCGCCGCGGTGTGGATCCGGCCTAAGCGGATCGCATCGAGGGCAATCATGCGCTCTTCATTGGTAGGAATAACCGCGCAGCGCACCCGGCTGCCGTCGGCGGAGATCAGGCGCTCGCCGGCCGAATTGGGCTGCTGATTGCGGGCGGCGTCCATCGCAAGGCCAAAGACCGTCAGCCGCTCGCTCACCAGCCGACGGATCAGCACCGAGTTCTCGCCAATCCCGCCGGTGAAAATAATGCCGTCGAGACGCTGCAGCGCCGCGGCGTGGCCGGCAATATGGCGGGCGATACGATGGACAAAGGTTTTAATCGCCAGGCGGGCGCGGGCATGGCCCTCATGCCACGCCTGCTCCAGCACCCGCAGGTCGGAGGAAAGACCGGAGATCCCCAGCAGGCCGGAGGCGGTGTTGGCCACCCGCTCCAGGTCGCTGAGGGTCTGCCGGGTTTCCCCGGCAATCCACGCCATGGCGCCGAAGTCGACATCACCGCTGCGGGTGCCCATCATCAGCCCCTCCAGCGGCGTCATCCCCATCGAGGTGTCCACGCTGCGGCCGTTACGCACCGCGCAGATCGAGGCGCCATTGCCCAGGTGGGCGATCACCAGGCCGCTCTCCTGCTCCGGCAACCCGAGCAGCGCCAGGGCGCGCTGGGACACATAGCGGTGCGAGGTGCCGTGGAAACCGTAGCGGCGTACCCCGAGATTCTGGTAATACTCCCACGGCAGACCATAGAGAAAAGCTTCCGGGGCCAGGGTCTGGTGAAAGCTGGTATCAAAGACCGCCACCTGCATCACCTCCGGGAACAGCCGCTGCGCCGAGGCGATGCCGCTGAGACTGGCGTAGTTATGCAGCGGGGCCAGGGACGATACCTGGCGAATGTTATTGATAACCTCCTCGCTAATAATGACCGACTCGGTGAACAGGTCGCCGCCGTGGGCGACGCGGTGGCCAATCAGGGCCACGCTGTCGATGAGGTCGCGTTGGGCTAATGCCCCGGCAATCGCCTGCAGGGCGCCTTCGTAGCCGCGCTGCGCCAGCGCCACCGGCTCGCCGCCGTTGAGCGAGAGAGACGCCCGTTCCGCGTTGATGCCCTCGGCCACGCCGTTGAGCAGGCAGTCGCAGCTGGCGGCGTCCAGGACGGAAAATTTGATTGACGACGAGCCGCAGTTAATCACCAGTACTACCGGAAATTCAGTCATGTTGTACTCCGCGTGGCCTGAGCCGGATTAGAACAGTTTGTAAGCAATGTTGAGGATGGTCAGCAGACCGATAGCGGTCACAAAGAGGTTGTCGAGACGGCCACGGTATTTGGCCAGCGAAGGCGCTTTACGAATGGCGTACATCGGCAGCAGGCACAGCAGCGAGGCGATAATCGGCGCGCCCATGGCCTCAATCAGGTCGAGGATATTGGGGTTGGCATACGCCACCACCCAGGTCGAGCCCATGATGAACACCATGCTCAGGGTATTGAGCTTGCCGCTGGAGACCCGGGTTTTATCCCCTTTATAGCCAAAGCGCAGGATCAGACCGTTCAGCCCTTCGAGCGTGCCGAGATAGTGGCCGAAAAACGATTTGAAGATGGCCACCAGGGCGATGATCGACGCGCCATACTCCAGCAGGGTGGCAAAGGTGGATTTGGTGCCCGACATCGAGGCAAAGTGGTTCGCCAGATAGGAGAGCACCGGGATATTCTGCGCCTTGGCGTCCGCCATGTTCTGCGGTGAGAGGGTAAACAGGCAGCTGAAGGCGAAGAACATCACCACCGCCACCATCAGCATGCTGGCCCGGGAGATGATCTGGGAGCATTTGCGTTCGGTATACTCGCGGCCAAACTGCGCTTCATACTCTTCGCGTTTGGAGACCACAAACGAGGAGACGATCGGCGAGAAGTTGAAGGAGAACACCATGATGGAGATGCCCAGCCATACCGTCACCAGAATGCCGTCGTGACCGGTTAAGGCGATATCGCTGAGGTTGACCTGGTCAATCACCGCGCTATTCCAGTAGGGGATCAGGGACAGGGAGATCACCACCAGGCTGGCGATAAACGGCCACACCAGATAGCTCATCACCTTGACCATCAGGTCTTTACCAAACCAGATGACAAACGCCATCAGCAGCAGCAGGAGCAGCGCCACCACCCCGCGGTTGAGAGCCGGCATCTGCAGCTGGTTCTCCCAGAAAGTCATAAAGGTATTGGTGATCGTGACGCCATAAATCCACAGCAGTGGGCAGATGGCGAAGAAGTACAGAAAGGTGATCACCACCCCGCCGGTTTTGCCAAAATGCTCTTCCACCGTTTCGGTGATATTGCCGGAGGGGTTAGCCCCCGACAGGCATAGCCGGGCCAGCGCCCGATGGCAATAAAAGGCGATGGGATAGGCCAGCACCAGCATCACCAGGATCGGGATCAGCCCGCCGAAGCCTGCGCGGATCGGGAAAAACAGCACCCCGGCGCCGATAGCGGTGCCAAACAGGCCCAGGGTCCAGGTGGTGTCAGATTTACGCCAGGACGAAAGGCTTGTCTGGCTGGATGCAATGCTCTCAGTCGTACTCATATCCTGTCCTCACTTATGTATTGAATTAAGCGTCAACAAAACCGGTAATTTGCGATACCCGGGAGAGATCGATATTGCCCCCGGAAATCAGGCTGACCGTTTTGCGGTTCTGGATATAGCTGTCGAGTTTGCCGCTTAATAACGCGGCGCAGGCTAACGCCCCGGCCCCTTCGGTGATCACTTTATTGCGCTGAATTAAGGCGACCATGCTCTGGCGAATGTCATCCTCACTCACCAGGACGATGTCATCCACCAGCTGGCGGGCGATTTCATAGGTCAGTTTCCCCGGGCGGGCGACGTCGCAACCATCGGCTAAGGTGCCGGCGTGGCGATGGCTGGTGATTTCCCCGGCATACCAGGAGGCGGCCATGCCGTGAACATTCTCCGACTGCACGCCGATAATGCGGATTGTCGGGTTAATGGATTTAATCGCGATCGCGATACCGGCAATTAAGCCGCCGCCGCCAATGGGCACGATGACATTATCCACGTCATACAGATCTTCTAATATTTCGAGTCCAATCGTCCCCTGCCCGGCGATAACCTGCGGGTCGTCATAGGGGGGAATAAAAATGCGGTCCTCAAGTTCAACAATATCGCTGGCTTTGGCGAGGGTATCGTTAAAATTATCGCCATGTAGCACCACTTCCGCCGAATAATCACAGGTGGCGGCAACTTTCGATTTCGGCGCCCCTTTCGGCATCACCACTTTCCCGTCGATGCCGAGCATGGCGCAGGAGAGCGAGACGCCCTGGGCGTGGTTGCCCGCTGAGCAGGCCACCACCCCTTTGCGTTTTTCCGCCGCGGTTAAACCGCACAGTTTATTAAAGGCGCCGCGAATTTTAAATGAACCCGTGCGCTGCATATTTTCGAATTTAAGAAATATTTCGCCCTGGCAGCGCTCGCTAAAATAATTCGAACGGGGCATGCCTGTTTTATATATTTTTCCCGCGAGGCGTTGTTTCGCTTCGAGAATATCGTCAATAGATACCGGAAGATCGTAGGTAATATGCATTATGGCCTCTGTATCTTAATATAAAGTCAATGACCGGGCGTCATCCTGCTGATAACAGCGAGGACGTGTGTTGGATTATTTAACGACTTTCAGTTACGCAATAATTTGTAATGGCTGCCAGTGGCGGTTGCCCTGCCCCGAGGAATAGTGTTTCGCCATCTCCACCAGCGACGCCGCGGCGGTTTTTAACCGGTAATTTTTCGACCATACCGCCGCATAGCGCGCCACCGGCAAGGCCTCTTTAATGGGGATGGTGACAAACTGGCTCGAGCCAAACGGCGTGGTCATGTCGCAGGGGATCACCGTCAGAAAATCGGCATTGAGCACCAGGTTATAGATCGTCACCACCGAATCGGTATTAACGATATTTTCACGGCGGATACCGCTGCGCTGCAGGGTGGTCAGCAGTTCGCTGTAGTAGCCCATATTGGTCTCCGGCAGCACCCACTGCTCGTGCTGGAGCGAGGCCAGGCGGACGGTGCCGTTGCCGATCCGCGCCCGGTTCGCCACCAGCACAAACTCAGACTCAAACAGCGGCTCGACGTGCAGGTCCTGCAGTTTCATCTCATCGCTCAGCGTCCCGATGGCGAAGTCGAGGCGCCCGTCGCGGATTGCCGGCAAAAAGGCGGAGAGCTGCGCCTCATACATCGAGACCCGCGCCTTGGGGAAAGTCATTTTAAACTGATGCACCATCTCCGACATAAAGGTAAACCCGACCAGCGAAGGGAAACCAAAGGAGACATCCACCACCGCGCTGTTGGTCAGAGCATTCATTTCATTGACCATATTTTTCATTTCACGGGTGATCGCTTCTGACCAGTTGAGAAATACCTGCCCGGCCTCGGTGAGCGAGACGCCGGTATTTCGCCGGACGATTAATTCGCTGCCAAAATAACTCTCCATGTCGCCAATAATTTTACTGACCGCCGGCTGAGTGAGTCCTAACGCTTTTGCTCCGGCCCCGATTGACCCGCTGCGGATCACTTCCTGGAAAACTACCAGATGCTGTGTTTTAGGCAGAGAAAAAGTATTCATCGCGTCTCACTTTCATTCCTTTGTTGACGGCGGAAAGTGTAACAAATCGCAATTGCCGGGTTATGTGAGAGCTCTCACAAAGGCTCCGCCGCGGCGAATAAGCAGGATCCACGAGCCAGAATAAGTAAAGTAAAATCAATATATTAAAAGCATCATGACCGCTATTTGCGCGCCTTTTGCCGTGGCCGAATGCGGGGATAAAAATAATTGATGGCGATAACATCGACGGCGAAATGGCGATAAAAAATACGCCTTTTGTACGTTATTCGACCCGCGCTATCAGGGTGAGAAGAAAGCCGAAAATTAAATTAATGCTGTAAAGAATAAAAAGCAGACGTAATAAACGCCATTATTTAACGACAAGCCGGTCGGGCATCACATTTTATCCCCGGCGGTTGGGGAAAATGCACGGTCATTATTTACACCAAAGAAACATTAAATTCACAATTTTTCTTTTGGGTCGCGATAGGCAGCGATCTTTTTTCCGCCATAGCGCAGTTGGTCATACTTTGATTAAAATCAACCCTGGTAATTTATCTTTTACGACGGCCATTGGAGAGTCATTTGTGTTGCCGATCACAAATCCATAAAACAACGACCCGGCCTATCGTGAAGAGATGATCCCGCGGCTGCGCCAGCAGCTTAACGAGCAGCTGATGAGCGACCAGCTGGCTGTCGACCTGCTCTCTTCCTATCTGCGAATGGATCTCAGCGCCCAGCCGTGGGACCAGCCGCTATAGCCCGCCCCGGCGCAGATCGCTGGCCCGGGCATTTCGCCTATAGCTGGCTGACCCCCAGCGCCGCGGCCTCATCCCGCCACGCCAGCAGCGGCGCATAGGCCTCCCGCGACATATCGCTATAGCCGCAGATCAGCAAGGCGTCGCACAGGGAACGATAGCGATCATCGCTTACCAGCTGCTGGAGCGCCTCGCGCAGGCTATTCAGCGTTGCCGCCGGGGTGGCGCCGGCGGTGATCAGCGGCAGCCCTGGCGCGGCCGGGCTCCAGCCGATCGCCACCAGGCCAGCCAGAGCCTGCGGCTGATGGCGCTGCAGCAGAGCGTAGGTCACGCAGTCGATGGCGGCGATATCGGCGTTTTCCTGCTGCAGTTCGCGCAGCGATTGCCGATGGCTGCCGCTGAACATCACCGCTGAAAAAAAACGCCCCTCCCGGGAGAGCGGCGCGACCATTTTACGCAGTACGTTGTAGCCGGACTGCGAGTGCTCGGCATTGCACACCGCCCGACGGCCAAAAAAGTCCCCCAGCATCCGGTGACTATCCGCTTCGCGGACCACCAGCAGGCTGCGATAGCGGCGCCCTTCGCAACCGGGCGCAGCGTAGTGGAAGCAGCCCACCGTCTGAACCTCCGGCAATTGGGTCACCAGCGGGTAGCCACAGGTCTGGCTCAGCAACAGCGTCGGCTGGCGCCAGTGAGCCAGCAGATCCCCGGGGTCAGCCGCCGGAGGGTCCCCCGCCACCATCACGCCGCGTTCGGCCAACAGCGACTGCACCGCCTGCCACAGGGCCTGGGTCTGTTGACGGTGGATGGCATACATCGGAAAGGTCATGCGTTCAGCCATGTTCTCCTCCCGCCTGCGCCTGCTCGCCAAAGCCCGGATGGGCGTTCACCGCCACCGCCCGGCGGCTAAAATGGCGTCGCCACTCGCCGTACCCGCGCACCAGGAACCCCTGATTACGCTGCAGATACGCCGCCTGGCGATGCAGATACAGTTGACGTAAAGCGTACCAGGGGACCCCTGGCAGATCATGATGCACCGCATGGTAGTTGAGATTGAGGAACAGCGCCCGCCAGGGGAGCCCGGCCTCGTTGATCACCGAGCGGGCCAGCGGGTCATCCGCGGCGCGGTGTTCGAGAAAAGAGCGTACTTTGGTCAGGGCCAGCGCCGGGTAGCTCACCGCCAGCACAAACCACAGCGGAGAAAAACCCTGCGCCGCCATCCAGGTCAGCAGGCCCGTCAGCAGCAACAGATGCAGACTCCACATGGCGATAGCGCGGCGGTCGCCCTCGTGGAAAGCCCGCAGCGCGCTGTTCAGGGTGTGAATAATATCCATCATCGGCGCCAGCAGCAGACGCCCCCAGAAGGTGTTGCGCAGGTGGATAAGGCGGCGCTGCCAGGCTGAGAAGCGCCGCCAGCTTTCCGCCGTTACGTAGTACGATTCGGGGTCATCCTCAGGGTGCGTCAGCAGATGGTTGCGATGGTGCGCCAGGTGGCTGTCGCGGTAGACGCCATAGGGATACCAGACCGCCAGCGGCAGCGTCCCCAACAGCTGGTTAAACCATGCCAGCCGGGTGGGATGCCCATGGATCAGCTCATGCTGTAAGGACATATACCAGGCGGTAAACCAGATCAACAGCAGCGTGGCCGGAAACAGTCCCAGCGTCCGCCAGCCCGCCACGCAGGCAAACCAGCCGCCGTAAACCGTCACAATCAGCAGCCAGGTCGGCAGCTCGCTGCGCCACAGCCAGCTGCGCGCCAGCTGGCGGATCAGGATGCGCTGTTGGTCATCCACATAGACAGCCGTCTTCTTTTCCGTCACTTCCGATACCTTGCCGTGTTGCCTCATTCCCACCGAAGATGTGAGATAACACGTTAAATAACAAAGTATTTAATTGACTTAGCTTTGCCAAAAAGCGCGTTTGTGTTCAACAGGGCAAAGAGAATACCGTCCATGGCGCAACAGGTTGGCGGTGTTTACATTGCGCTCGATTCTCGCTGCCGTTGTACTTGTAACTGTTTGAAGATCTCCTCAACTGCCATCCGGTTATGATACTTCGCCTGAAGACTATAATCGTATTTTGTTAATGCGCGGTCCCAGTAGGTAGCAACGGCCAGCTGGACTTCAGGGAACGAGAGTAACTGAAGACCCACTTCAAACTCACCCTCAAACCAGATTTGCTGCGCGTGCGATAAGGCTGTTTTATAAATTGGTTTTTCAAACCCTCCTTTATGGTCCGTCACCCACCGAACAATATCGGGGTAGTCCATGATAAGCTCATCTGCTAATAACATATGAATTTGACAATCGCGGGACCGCGTTGAATAAGCGACTTCGTGGCTATGGATACTAAGCGTAAAATACCGGGACCATCCGCTATGCGCCCCTGGGAACAGACTAAACACCCAAACCCCTTCTTTGTGTCGCCATTTTTCACAACCGGCGATAGCGAATAGTTTTACCAGGTAATCTCTCAACCCCTGGTGATGAAAAAGTCGGTCGATTTTAGGTTTAGTCGTCAACGGTTGTTGATCAAGGCTGGCAAGATGATGGGCAGCCAGTTCAGGCGTGACATTAAATAGCTCTTTCTGATTTGCAATAGTCCGCACGCGAGAATCGCGAAAAAGATAGTGCAGCCAGGTTTCGACATTATGCCAGTCAGGTACGCTACGGTAGTCTGCTACCCGCCATGGGGCATATAAACAATAGGGTGGCTGGGTATTAATCTCCTTACACCGCTTCTCTGGCAAATAATCCGTGCCACCAATTTTAATATACGGTGTTTTATCTGATACCAGTATATATACGTAGCCATACGTATTTTCATTATTCATACTGCCTCCTGCAACATATTCTCCTCAGTTACAACAGAATACGGTATGGCATGAATGCTTTAATTATCCTGGTATCACATATTTCTTATTACGTTTCACCGAACCTGCGTTTCGATTGTATATCACGTTTCGTTCGCGGGCTGACCTCCTGTTGGCCTTCGCACCACAATTAAATGCAGAGAACCTCGCCAGACGTGCAACGTACTCAGATACAACGCAGGAAAATACTTAGTACAGCCCGAAAGCCCCTTTCCCAGGCCGGACAAGAACAGCGGCGTCGCTTTTGTGCCGGGCGGCGGCTGCGCCTTGCCCGGCCTACGATGCGTGCTGCCTGTCGTTAATTTTTTTACCGCTGTTGCTGAAACTCGCTGTAGTCGGTCTCAACACCACTGATACTTTACCGCCAGGTCGAGGATACTTAAGGACTCCAGCGCCTTACCCGCCTTCGCGCCGACGATACCGGCGGAGCGTCACAGCGACTACTCCTCTTCCCGCTCCGCTGGCGCCCAGGTCGGCAGAGTCTGGAAGGTGTGCAACAGCCCTTCGGACCACGCCTTGCGAATGCGGTTGAAGTAGGGATCGCTGTCGGTGATGCGATGCTGCCCGGCACTGCTGAAGCTGCCGCTGCGGTAGAGCAGCGTATCCAGCGGCAGGCCGACGGACAGATTACTGCGCAGCGTCGAATCAATGGAGATCAACGCGCAGCACATCGCCTGCTCCAGCGGCGTGTCGATGGTCAGCACCCGATCGATGATCGGTTTGCCGTATTTGCTTTCGCCAATCTGGAAATAAGGCGTGTCGCGGGTGGCTTCAATAAAGTTGCCCTCCGGATAAATATGGAACAGACGATGGGTTTCGCCGGCGATCTGGCCGCCAAGCAGCAGGTTGCAGTTGAAGTTGGTGTTACTGCAGGTCTGCTGGTTGCTGCTGTCGCGCTGGATCACCTCCAGCAGCGTTTTACCGATCAGCATCGCGGCGTCGTAGAGGGAAGTGACCTGCATCAGATTCGGCTCCTGCTGGGTACGGATGCGCGCGCTGAGCAGGCTTATCACGCTCTGGGTGGTGGCCAGATTGCCGGCGGATTGCAGCACCAGCACCCGTTCCCCCTCCTGATGGAAAACGTGCAGCTTTTTAAAAGTGGCAATATGGTCGACGCCCGCGTTGGTGCGGGAGTCGGAAGCAAACACCAGTCCATCCGCCAGGCACATGGCCACACAGTAGGTCATTGCGGTTATTCCCGTATTATTGCTGCTGCGCCTGCTGGCTGTGTTCGCGCACTTCAGCGTTAGTTAACATAATCTCCCCGCCGCCGCCCAGCCGGGTGCCCCGTACCGGGCAGGCGTCGAGATAATCCAGCCCGGTCGCCAGCCGTAAATGCTGATTCAGGCGACGGGTATTATTGGTGATATCAAACGACAGCCAGCGGCCGTCGAGCCAGACTTCCGCCCAGGCATGCATCGCCACATGCTGGGCGTTATCGCTGTAGACATAGCCGCTGACGTAGCGCGCCGGGATCTCCAGCGCGCGGCAGCAGGCGAGAAAAACATGGGTATGATCCTGGCACACCCCCTTCGCGCGGGCGAAGGCGTCGGCGGCGGAGTCCTGCACCTGGGTCGCGCCGGGGGAGTATGGCATTCTTAACAGCAGATCCGCCATCAGTTGATTCAGACTCTCTTCCGCCGCATCGGGACGATAGAGGCGCTGGGCAAACTCATGGATCGCCGTATCGGCGCGGGTTAGCGGCGTACAGCGCAGAAAAACCAGCGGCGACAGCAGCTCGGCCTCTTCATCACGCGTCTCCTCCCCTTCGTCGGCGATATCGACAATCCCGCTGGCGCGGATGGTGATCTCCTTGTGCGGGTTATCCAGCGTCAGCACATGCAGCACATTGCCCCAGCCGTCGGTAGTGGTCACCGCCGCGCCGTCCGGCAGGGTCAGCGTCCAGGCGGTGATCGTCTGCCGGGCGGTACTGCGCGGCGTCAGGCGCAGATACTGGGTGGAAAACTTCACTTCTTCATCGTAGCCATAGCGGGTGAGATGATCGATGACCAGTTTCATAAGGCCTCCAGGTAGGTTTGTCTGATGCTGTCGGACAGCGCGTTAATTCTCGCCAGCAGCCCGTTAAGGGTGGTCTGCAGGTCCGCCTGCGCCAGGTCGTCACGGGTGCTGAAGCGCAGGTCAACGTTGAGCTGATGGGCGAGGCGCAACGGTTGATAGGAGCGATCGTTGGCGATCTTCTCCAGCTCGCCCACCAGGTCGGCAATGCTGGCGCGCAGCGAACGCGGAATATCGTTGCGCAGGATCAGCAGCTCCATCACCGTTTCGCGACTGACCGGCTGGCGGTAGAGGCTGTTGTAAGCTTCGCGGGCGCTGACCGCATTGAGCAGGGTATCCAGCCGGTAGTATTCCCGCACCGGGTCCGGATCGTTGGTCAGCTGTTGATCCTTAATCAGCAGCAACTGGGTGGTGGCGAAGGCGCGCTCAATCAGGGTGCCGATACCGATAAAGCTCAGCGCGTCGTTGCGCAGCAGCGTGCCGATCACTGCCCCGCGAAACAGATGCACCCGCTCTTTCACCCACTCAAAAAAGCCGTCGCTCCCCAGCTCGCCCAGCCCCTGCTGGCGGAGGGTCCGCAGTTCAATGCGGGCGGCATTGATGCTCTCCCACACTTCGGCCGACAGACTGCCGCGCACCGCGTGCGCGTTGTTCCACGCCATCTCCACGCAGCTGTAAATACTGCAGGGGTTGTTGCCATCAAGGGCAAAAAAGTTGAGCAGATTGCTCATGGTAAATCGGGCATGGCGCGCCTGAAACAACTCGTGGGTCATCGACAAATTCAGCGGTAGCGCCAGATCCCGCGACTGCTGGCTGTGGCGGGGGATCATTGATAATTTCCAGGTCACGTCCAGCACCCGGGCGTAGCTCTCCGCCCGCTCGAGATAGCGGGCCATCCAGAACAGTTCACTCGCCGTACGACTTAGCATGATGCGTCATCCTCCATCACCCAGGTATCCTTGGTTCCGCCGCCCTGCGACGAGTTGACCACCAGCGACCCTTCGGTGAGGGCCACGCGGGTCAGGCCGCCGGGCACCAGCCGCATCTCCTGCCCGGACAGCACGTAGGGCCGTAAATCGATATGCCGCGGCGACAGCCCTTCATCAACGAAGGTGGGGCAGGTCGACAGCGCAAGGGTGTCCTGGGCGATATAGTTGGCCGGATTGGCCAGCAGGCGCTGGCGGAAGGCCTCCCGCTCCTCTTTAGTCGAACGCGGGCCGACCAGCATGCCGTAGCCCCCGGCGCCATGGACCTCCTTGACCACCATCAGCTCGAGATTGCTCAGCACGTAGCGCAGGTCCTCCGCTTTCCGGCACTGCCAGGTGGGATATTGCTGAGGATCGGCTGTTCGCCGAGGTAAAAGCGGATCATCTCCGGGACGTACGGATAGATTGATTTGTCGTCAGCCACCCCGGTGCCGATGGCGTTGGCCAGCACTACGCCGCCGGCGCGATAGACGGACAGCAGCCCCGGGACGCCGAGCATCGAATCGGCGCGGAAGGCCAGCGGGTCGAGCCAGGCGTCGTCGATGCGGCGATAAATCACATCCACCCGCCGCGGCCCCTCGGTGGTGCGCATATACACCGCGCCGTTTTTAATAAACAGATCGGCGCTCTCCACCAGCTCGCCCCCCATCTGCTGCGCCAGGAAGCTGTGCTCGAAGTAGGCGCTGTTGAAGCGACCCGGGGTCATCACCACGACGCAGGGATCATCCACCAGCGAGCTTTCGCGCAGGGTCTGCAGGAGGTAGCTCGGGTAGCGCTCCACCGGCGCAATGTGATGCTGCTCGAACATCTCCGGATAGAGACGCATCATCATCTTACGGTTTTCGAGCATGTAGGAGACGCCGGACGGCGTGCGCAGATTATCCTCCAGCACGTAGTACTGACCGTCGTTATTGCGCACCATATCGACGCCGGTGATATGAGCATAGGTATTGTTTGGCAGGTTGATGCCCTGCATGCACGGCTGATACTGCTCGTTGGCCAGCACCTGCTCGGCCGGGATCAGCCCCGCGCGCAGGATATTCTGCTCATGATAGATGTCATAGAGGAAGGCGTTCAGCGCTTTCACCCGCTGGCGTATGCCGCGGTCAATGCGCTGCCACTCCCCGGCGGGTATGATCCGCGGCACGCTGTCAAACGGGATCAGCCGCTCGGTCCCCTCATCCTCGCCGTACACGTTAAAGGTGATGCCGATACGGTGAAAAAGCAGTTCCGCTTGCGCTTTTTTCTGCCGGATAGAGAATTGATCGGTATTGCGAAACCATTGCCACCAGGCATTATAGTGCGGCCGCTGTTCACCCTGCGCGGTCAGCATCTCGTCATAATAATGCCCGTCAGGTAGCGTAATTTTAATCATGGCTATCCCCTCCGGTTGTACTCACTTTGTGGTAATCCCGCTAAGAGATAAGCATTAATTATGCCAGGTCCTCTGCCGCCGCGGCGTTGTGCAAATCGGTTCAGCCCCGCCGTCTGGTTGTGCAAAAAATCGCCAAAACAGCCGCCCGCGCCCGGCGGCGGCTGCACCGTCGTGAGGCAGGGCGACGTTTTTTGCGCCATCGTGGACGCCAGCGCCCTCAGCCAGGCGGCCCAGCCCGCGGCGGTCTCAGGAGACCTGGCAGGTAAATCCTCTGTTTTCGCGCAAAATGTTACCCCTGACACGCGCAGCGGCAGATATTCGTCTAAGGTTTTTGGATGGCCAAACGTCGTGGCCCGCAGTCGATAATGATAAGGAGAACTCCCCATGACGAGTACTGATGCACGTCGTCCCGCTGCTTTGCCCTGTTCCCTGCGCCTGGCGATCGGCGGCGCTCTGATCGCCCTGATGAGCCTGAACGCTCAGGCGGAAGACGGCAAAACCGCGCCGCCCCCCTCGCCGGATATTCTGCTGGGCCCGCTGTTCAATGATGTCCAGAGCGCGAAGCTGTTTGCCGATCAGAAAACCTTCGCCGACGCTATCCCTAACAGCGATCCGCTGATGATCCTTGCCGATTACCGGATGCAAAAAAACCAGGCCAGCTTCGACCTACGCCACTTCGTCGAACTGAACTTCACGCTGCCGAAAGAGAACGACACCTATGTGCCGCCCAAAGGGCAAACTCTGCGTCAACATATCGATGGCCTGTGGCCGGTCCTGACCCGCAGCACCGTCGAGGTGGAAAAATGGGACTCGCTGCTGCCGCTGCCTAAGCCCTACGTGGTGCCCGGAGGACGTTTCCGCGAAGTCTATTACTGGGACAGCTATTTCACCATGCTGGGTCTTGCCGAAAGCGGTCACTGGGATAAAGTCGAGGATATGGTCGCCAACTTCGCCGCGGAAATTGACGCCTGGGGCCATATCCCCAACGGCAACCGCACCTATTATCTCAGCCGTTCGCAGCCCCCCTTCTTCTCCTTTATGGTGAGCCTGCTGGCGACGCACGATGGCGACCAGGTGCTGAAAACCTACCAGCCGCAGCTGGAGAAAGAGTATCGCTACTGGATGGCCGGAGCGGACGCGCTGGCTCCCGGCAGCGCCGACAAACGGGCGGTGCGGATGGCGGACGGCGCGCTGCTCAACCGCTACTGGGACGATAACGACACCCCGCGTCCCGAGTCCTGGCTTGACGACGTCAAAACCGCCAAAAGCAACCCGAATCGTCCGGCAACCGAGATCTATCGCGACCTGCGCTCCGCCGCCGCCTCCGGCTGGGATTTCAGCTCCCGCTGGATGGACAATCCGCAGCAGCTCGCCACCATTCGCACCACCTCGATTGTCCCGGTCGATCTCAATGCCCTGATGTTCCATCTGGAGAAAACCCTCGCCCGCGCCAGCAAGGCATCCGGGGACAGCGCTGGCGCTACGCAGTACGATGCGCTGGCTAACGCCCGCCAGCAGGCCATCGAGAAATACCTGTGGAATGATAAAGAGGGATGGTACGCCGACTACGATCTGAAAACCCACAAGGTGCGCAATCAACTGACCGCGGCGGCGCTGTTCCCGCTGTACGTCAATGCCGCGTCACGCGAGCGGGCGACGAAAGTGGCCGCCGCCGCCGAGTCGCGCCTGCTTAAACCCGGCGGGCTGACCACCACCACCGTCAACAGCGGCCAGCAGTGGGACGCTCCCAACGGCTGGGCGCCGCTGCAGTGGGTGGCGGTCGAGGGGCTGCAAAACTATGGTCAGCAGAAGATCGCCATGGAGGTCACCTGGCGCTTCCTGACCAACGTGCAGCATACCTATGACAGTAAGCAAAAGCTGGTGGAGAAGTATGACGTGAGTTCGACCGGCACCGGCGGCGGCGGCGGGGAATATCCGCTGCAGGACGGCTTTGGCTGGACCAACGGCGTCACCCTGAAGATGTTGGATCTGATCTGCCCGCAGGAGAAACCCTGCGATGCGCTGCCCGCTACCCGTCCGGCGACAACCCCTTCACCGCAGGACAAACCTGTTGCGGCGCCCGCGGCTAACGACCCCGCCCCTGCGGAACCGCAAAAGACCGGCTCCTGACGCTTCGCCGCCCCCTACCAAAATCGGTAGGGGGAAGCGGTCTCCCTGGTCACTACCGTCCCGCGCAGACCCATTCTGCGGCTCGCGGGAAACACATCCCCACCCCCTCGCGTTGAACAGGTCACCTTTTCGCTTGATCGCACAAATACAAACAATAATAATTCGCATTACTTTTTAACGAATAATGACAGATTCGTTTTTCACGCGGCGGCGTACAGGAGTACCAGACCGCGTTGGTTCAGGATGATCTTATGAACGTGGCTATTTCTCGAAAACGCCCGGGGCTGCTGTATGCCCTTGCGGTCACACTCCCCTTCACCGCGCAAGCCGAAGAGACGGTAGTGGTCACTGCCACCCCGCCGGCGTCCGCCAGCGCGCCGACGGAGGGCTACAGCGCCAGCACCTCGCTCGGGGCGACGAAAACCGACCAGCCGTTAATCACTACCGCCCAGTCGGTGTCGGTGGTCACCCGCCAGCAGATGGCGGATCAGGGGGCGAATACCATCAGCCAGGCGCTGGAATATACCCCGGGGGTCTACTCCAGCTTCGGCGGCGGCGCCACCCGGTTCGACGCCATCTCCCTGCGCGGCTACCACGGCGGCGACGTCGATAACCTGTTCCTCGACGGCATGCGCCTGATGAGCGACGGCGGCAGCCATAACGTACTGCAAATCGACCCGTGGTTTATCGAACGCGTGGATGTGATCCGCGGCCCCTCCTCCGCGCTCTACGGGCAGAGCGTGCCGGGCGGCGTGGTCAACCTGACTTCCAAACGTCCGCAGTTCAGCCAGCAGGGCCACATCCGCCTGACCGGCGGCACGCAAAATACCAAAGGCGCGGCCTTCGATTACACCGACGCCATCAATGACCAGTGGGCATGGCGGCTGATCGGGATGACCCGCAGCAGCGACACGCAGTATGACCATACCCGCGAAGAGCGCTACGCGATTTCGCCTTCCCTGCTGTGGCAGCCGGACAGCGACACCTCGCTGCTGCTGCGCGCCTATCTGCAAAAAGATCCTTCCGGCGGCTACCACGGCTCTTTGCCGCTGGACGGCACCCGCTACGCGCACAATGGCCGTAAGCTCTCCCCCAGCACCAACGAAGGCGATCCGGGAGATGGCTATCAGCGCCGCCAGCAGATCTACAGCTATGAGTTTGACCACCAGTTCACCGACGTCTGGTCGGTCTATTCCGCCGGGAGCTACACCCATACCAACGTCTCCCTCGATCAGGTCTACCAGGTCGGCTGGATAGATGACAGCGACATGCTGGCCCGCGGCTACAGCGGTTCGCGCGGTTCGCTGGACGGCTGGTCAACCGATAACCGCCTGCGCGCCGATTTCAATACAGGCGACCTGGCGCACACCCTGATCCTCGGCGCCGAATATCATCGCTTCCGTAACGACCTGTGGACCGGCGCCGGCGGCGCGGCGCCCCTTAACCCGTTTAGCGGCTATACCGCGCAGACCGGACATACCGTTACCTACAGCGACGACAATAATCGCCGCTATTACCAGACCGGGCTGTATCTGCAGGATGAGATGGTCTGGAACCGCTGGCATGTGGATGTTTCCGCCCGCTACGACCGCATCGTTTCCCAGCAGGTCAGCGATACCCAGGGGACCTCAAACCGCCGTTCAGACGACCATATCAGCGGCCGCGCCTCGCTGTTGTACGCCCTGGACAACGGTCTGTCGCCCTACCTGAGCTACAGCCAGGCGATCACTCCGGCGATGCTGCCGGGCGCGGACGGCAAACCGTTGAAACCGACCACCGCCGAACAGGTTGAAGCCGGCCTGAAGTTCCAGCCGCCGGGCAGCAGCGATCTCTATAGCATCGCGATTTACGACCTGACGCAAAAGGATGTCGCCACTCGCGACCCGAACATCGCCACCGCCACCTATATTCCGGCGGGTAAGGTCCATTCCCAGGGCGTTGAGCTGGAAGCGCACCACCAGATCACCCCGCAGCTGAGTACTATCGCCTCGTATACCTGGAATCGTCTGCGTTTCCAGGACACCAAAGACGGGACCGACAATAACACGCCGCAGCTGACCCCGGATCAGATGGCCTCCTTCTGGGCGCGCTATCAGTTCCCGGCGGGGATCTCCGTTGGCGCCGGCGTCCGCTACATCGGTAAACAGTGGGCGGATGATGCCAACACCGCGCGGCTGCCGTCGGTCACGCTGATGGACGCCATGATGCGGGCCGACCTCGGCGTCTGGTCGCCAACGCTGAAAGGCGCTTATGTGCAGGTTAACGCCAACAATATCGGCGACCGCGAGTATATTTCCGGCTGCTATGGCACCGGCAACTGTTACTGGGGAGCAGAACGCAGCGTTATAGCCACCGTGGGCTACGATTTCTGAGGACGTGGCCTCCGGGAGACTACCGGAGGCCAAACGAGGGATTACATGGCGTCCAGCGCTTTCTGTAGTTTCCAGATATAGCGCGGCGCCTGCGGTGCCGGGTGTTTTTTCACCACATGCTCGAAGAACTCATCGGCGTCGAGATCGTTAATCTCCTCGATGGCGTCCTGGCGGTTCGAGGAGAAGGTACGCAGCAGCGCGCCAGCGCCGTTGGCATAGGAGACCACCACCGCATAGCGCATCACCTGCGGGTCTTTGATCCCCGCCAGCGGACCGTTCTCCAGAATGCTCAGATAGGCGGCCCCCATCGAGATATTACGTTCCGGGTTTTTCAGCTCACTGACCGACGGCTCGCCGCGCCACCCCATCCGCCGATAGACATCGCGTCCGGAGGTCGAGGGCTTGAGCTGCATTAGCCCGACGGCGCCGGATTTACTCACCACCGCAGGATTACCGCCCGACTCGATGGCGATGATCGCCGTGATCAGCTGCGGATCCACGCCCCAGGCGGCGCCGGCTTTTTCACTGATCGGCATCCACTGCATCGCCCGCTTCACCGGGACCTCGGGGTTCCACGGCGGGTTAGTGTAATCATGTTTCGAACTACAACCGGCCAGAAAAACGACTAAAATAAGCAACCATCTCAATTTCACACATCTATCCTTATCTACCCAAACGCCATCATGCTACAGAACGACGGCCGCGGTACGTCTCCCGCCTGCCGACAACCTGAAGGATGACGGGTGCGGACTGAAGTTAGCCACCTGGAGATGACAATCGCCATTCCAGGCGGCATCATAACCCTTTCATTCATAGCAAGGAATTATCATGTCTCAGTTTTATCTGGTCGCGCCATCCGGGTATTGCATCAACCAGCAGGCGGCAGCCCGCGGCGTCGAGCGTCTGCAGCAGGCCGGACACGAGGTGGCCCACCAGCAGGTCATTCCCCGCCGGCAGCAGCGTTTCGCCGGGACTGAACATGAACGGCTGGCCGATATTAACCAGCTGGCCCAGTTGCCCGGCCGCAACCGGATCGTCCTCGCCGTGCGCGGCGGCTACGGCGCCAGTCGCCTGCTGCCGCATATCGACTGGCAGGGACTGGTTGCCCGCCAGCAGCGCGACCCGCTGCTGATTTGCGGCCACAGCGATTTCACCGCTATCCAGTCAGGCCTGCTGGCCATGGGCAACGTCATCACCTTCAGCGGGCCAATGCTCGCCGGCAACTTCGGCGCGGAGACACTCGACCCGTTTACCGAGCACCATTTCTGGCAGGCGCTACGCCAGCCGGAATTCACCCTCGAATGGCCGGGCGAAGGGCCGAACTGCCGGGTGGAAGGCACCCTGTGGGGGGGAAATCTGGCGATGCTGACCTCGCTTATCGGCACGCCGTGGCTGCCGGCGATCCGCGACGGCATCCTGGTGGTGGAGGATATCAACGAGCACCCGTTCCGCGTCGAGCGCATGCTGCTTCAGCTGTTGCACAGCGGCGTGCTGGCGGCGCAGAAAGCGGTGATCTTCGGCAGCTTCACCGGCAGCGCGCCGAACGACTATGACGCGGGATACGATTTGCCGCAGGTCTTTGATTATCTGCGCCAGCAGCTCCCCCTGCCGCTGATTAGCGGACTGGAGTTTGGCCACGAGCAGCGCACGGTGACCCTGCCGCTGGGCGCCCGCGCGCGCCTGGTGAATCAGGCGACGGCCACCACCCTGACGATCGGCGGCCATCCGGTGCTGACAGAATAAATTTCCCGAACGCATAGGCGGATCCCCTGCGAATTGTTAAAATAGTGTCACTTTTAGCCATTTTTTCACGCCAGTCAGGGAGTACGTGAACATTGGACGCCGCTGCGGTCATTAGTCTGTTTATTCTGGGTTCTGTTTTAGTAACCTGCAGTATCTTATTGAGCTCCTTTTCTTCGCGCCTTGGCATCCCGATTCTGGTCATCTTTCTGGCCATCGGGATGCTGGCAGGCATTGACGGCATCGGCGGCATCCCCTTCGACAATTACCCCTTCGCCTATATGGTGAGTAACCTGGCGCTGGCGGTGATCCTGCTGGACGGCGGGATGCGCACCCAGGCCAGCTCCTTTCGCGTCGCGCTGTGGCCCGCGCTGTCGCTGGCGACGGTTGGGGTGCTGATCACCTCGGCGCTGACCGGGATGATGGCGGCCTGGTTGTTCAAGCTGGATCTGATCGAAGGCCTGCTGATCGGCGCCATTGTCGGCTCCACCGACGCCGCGGCGGTCTTCTCGCTGCTCGGCGGCAAGGGGCTCAACGAGCGCGTCGGCTCGACGCTGGAGATAGAGTCAGGCAGTAACGACCCGATGGCGGTCTTCCTGACCATCACCCTGATCGAAATGATCCAGCAGCACCAAACCGGCCTCAGCTGGATGTTCGCCGTGCATATCATTCAGCAGTTCGGCCTCGGGATCGCCATCGGCCTCGGCGGCGGCTACCTGCTGCTGCAGATGATTAACCGCATCGTGCTGCCCGCCGGCCTCTATCCGCTGCTGGCGCTGAGCGGCGGGATCATGATTTTTGCCGTCACCACCTCCCTCGACGGCAGCGGTATCCTCGCCGTCTATCTCTGCGGCTTTCTGCTGGGCAACCGGCCGATCCGCAACCGGCACGGCATCCTGCAGAACTTCGACGGCCTGGCGTGGCTGGCGCAGATCGCCATGTTCCTGGTGCTGGGCCTGCTGGTGACGCCCTCCGACCTGCTGCCGATCGCTATCCCGGCGCTGCTGCTGTCGATGTGGATGATATTCATTGCCCGGCCCCTGTCGGTGTTTGCCGGCCTGCTGCCGTTTCGCGGCTTTAACCTGCGCGAACGGGTGTTTATCAGCTGGGTTGGCCTGCGCGGCGCGGTGCCCATTATTCTCGCGGTGTTCCCGATGATGGCCGGCCTGGACAACGCCCGCCTGTTCTTCAATGTCGCCTTCTTCGTGGTGCTGGTGTCGCTGCTGCTGCAGGGCACTTCGCTGTCGTGGGCGGCGAAAAAAGCCAAAGTGGTGGTTCCGCCCATCAGCTGGCCCATCTCCCGCGTCGGGCTGGATATTCACCCGGAAAACCCGTGGGAGCAGTTTGTCTACCAGCTGGGGGCCGATAAGTGGTGCATCGGCGCGGCGCTGCGCGACTTGCACATGCCACCGGAGACGCGGATTGCCGCGCTGTTTCGCAACAATGTCCTGCTGCACCCCACCGGCAGCACCCGCCTGCGGGAAGGCGATATCCTGTGCGTTATTGGTCGAGAGCACGACCTGCCGGCGCTGGGCAAAATGTTCAGCCAGTCGCCGCCGGTGGCGCTCGATCAGCGCTTTTTCGGCGACTTCATTCTTGATGCTGAGGCCCGCTTCGCCGATGTGGCGCAAATCTACGGTCTCGACGGCGGTGAGGAGTTCCGCGAGCATCAGCAGTCGCTCGGGGAAGTGGTGCAGCAGCTGCTGGGCGCGGCGCCGGTGGTGGGCGACCAGGTGGAGTTCGCCGGGATGGTGTGGACGGTAGCTGAAAAAGAGAACGATCACGTGCTGAAGGTTGGGGTGCGGGTCGCGGAAGACGAGGCGGAGTGATCCGCCCCGGAATAGGTTACAGGGTCACAACTGGCACCCGCGGCGCCAGGGCGCACATCAGCTCATAGCCGACGGTGCCGCTGCTGGCCGCCACGTCGTCGCTTTTAATCTCTTTGCCCCACAGCTCGACCGGCGCGCCGATCCCGGCCTGCGGACAAGGCGTTAAATCGACCGCCAGCATATCCATCGATACGCGTCCAACGGTGGTGGTGCGTACGCCATCCACCAGCACCGGCGTGCCGCTCGGCGCCACCCGCGGATAGCCATCGGCATAGCCGCAGGCGACGATGCCGATCCGCTGCTCCTGGGTGGTGCGGTACAGGCCGCCATAGCCAATCGCCTCGCCGGGGCGCAGGTTCTGCACGCCGATAATCTCGCTGCGCAGCGTCATGACCGGCTTCAGCCCGGTGTTGGCGATGTCCTGCCACTGCCCGGAAGGCGACGCGCCATACAGCACGATGCCTGGACGAACCCAGTCAAAATGCGCTTCCGGATGCCAGAGGGTCGCCGCCGAGTTGGCCAGCGAGCGCGGGCAATCCAGCCCCTCCGCCGCCTGTTCGATACGGCGCATCGGCTCGACAATTCCCTGCGGGTTCTCCGCCTCCGCGAAGTGCGACATCAGCGTCATCTCGCCGACGTTGCTTATCGCCCGCAGCTGCTGCCAGACGGTGTGGACCCGCTCAGGCATAAAGCCCAGCCGGTTCATGCCGCTGTTCACCTTGAGATAGATATCCAGCGGCGCGCGCAGCTTCGCCTGCTGCAGGGCCTTAATCTGCCAGTTGCTGTGGACGCTGGTGGTTAAACGATATTGATCCAGCACCGCCAGCTCATCGGCATGGAAGAAGCCCTCCAGCAGCAGGATCGGGCCTTTCCAGCCCTGCTCGCGCAGCAGGATCGCCTCTTCCAGGTTGAGCAAGGCGAAACCATCCGCCGCGCTTAACGCACTCCATACGCGCGCCACGCCGTGGCCGTAGGCGTTGGCCTTGACCACCGCCCACAGGCGCGACCCGGGGGCCGCGCGACGCACTATCTGTAAATTCTGCCGCAAGGCCAGCAGGTCGATGCTGGCCACTACCGGACGGGTCATGCAAGCTCCTTAGTTGTGTGCGCCGTGCAGGTGCTGCGGGCGCGCCGGGGTAAAACCGGGGCTGTAGCGGGCAACCGCCAGATCGTCGTAAGGGATCGCCGGCGTGCGGCCGGAGATCAGATCGCTGATAAGCTGCCCGGAGCCGCAGGCCATGGTCCAGCCAAGCGTGCCGTGGCCGGTGTTGAGCCACAGATTTTTATACGCTGTGCGGCCGACCACCGGCGTGCCGTCCGGCGTCATCGGCCGCAGGCCCGTCCAGAACGTCGCCTGCTCCACGTGGCCGCCGCGCGGGAACAGATCGCGCACCACCATCTCCAGGGTTTCGCGACGCGGCTGCAGCAGCGCTTTGTTAAAACCGACGATCTCCGCCATGCCGCCGACCCGAATGCGCTGATCGAAGCGGGTGATGGCGATTTTGTAAGTCTCATCAAGGATAGTTGAAACCGGCGCGCCGTCCTCCTGAGCGATCGGAATAGTTAATGAGTAGCCTTTCAGCGGGTAGACCGGTATATCCACCAGCCCTTTAAGCATCGCCGTCGAGTAGGAGCCGAAGGCCATCACATAGGCATCGCCCTTGATAATCTCATCGCCGCATTTCACCCCGGCAATGCGATCGCCCTCGTGCAGCAGCGCATCCACTGCGGTGTTGAAGCGGAAGGTCACGCCGGCCTGCTCCGCCATCGCCGCCAGACGGGTGGTAAACAGCTGGCAGTCGCCGGTTTCATCATTTGGCAGACGCAGGCCGCCGGTCAGTTTGTGGCTGACCTCCGCCAGCGCCGGCTCCACTTCCGCCAACCGCTTCGCTTCCAGCAGCTGATATGGCACGCCGGCGTCCTCCAGCACCGCGATGTCGCGGGTGGCATTTTCATACTGTTTGGCGGTACGGAACAGCTGCAGCGTCCCGCCCTGGCGCCCTTCATACTGAATGCCGGTGGTGTCGCGCAGCGCCTTCAGGCAGTCGCGGCTGTACTCCGCCAGGCGCACCATACGGCCTTTGTTCTCCATATAGTGGCGGGTGTCGCAGTTGCGCAGCATCTGCCACATCCACTTCAACTGGAACGAGGTGCCGTCAAGACCGATCGCCAGCGGCGCATGGCGCTGAAACATCCATTTGATCGCCTTCAGCGGCACCCCCGGCGCCGCCCAGGGCGCCGCATAGCCGGGAGAAATCTGCCCGGCGTTGGCCGCGCTGGTCTCCTCTGCCGGACCGGGCTGACGGTCGATGACCGTCACGTCATGACCCGCCTGACTCAAATACCACGCGCTGGCTACCCCAACCACCCCACTTCCCAGTATGACGACACGCATAGCGACTCCGTAACAGTTAAAGAACAATCATCTAATTACAAATTGATAACTCAGTTGAAAATATTATTCAACATACGCTTTATTTATGGTGACTTAACTCACAGCAAACCGCACCAGCCCTGCGCTGTGAGATTTACGATCTCATGCTGCGCTTTATTTTTACCCAGCATTAAATTCTACAAACAAGGCAAAAAAACGGCTTTGAGATGGGGAAATCGCGAAGAAAAGCGATTGGCGTACAGCACAGTTTGCTGCACCGTGTTCTATGCTTGTTTAGAGGTTTTCCGTTCAGAGAAAACCAACAACAACGAGGGCGCGCTAATGGCTACGATTGACTCCATGAACAGGGACACCACCCGTTTAAGCGATGGACCCGACTGGACGTTCGAGTTACTGGAAACCTACCTGGCCGAAGTGGACCGGGTCGCCAAGCTCTATCGTCTTGACACCTACCCGCACCAGATCGAAGTCATTACTTCCGAGCAGATGATGGACGCCTACTCCAGCGTCGGCATGCCCATCAACTATCCGCACTGGTCGTTTGGCAAAAAATTTATTGAGACCGAGCAGGCCTATAAGCACGGTCAGCAGGGTCTGGCGTATGAGATAGTCATCAACTCCAACCCCTGTATCGCCTACCTGATGGAGGAAAACACCATCACCATGCAGGCGCTGGTGATGGCCCATGCCTGCTACGGGCATAACTCGTTTTTTAAAAATAACTATCTGTTTCGCAGCTGGACCGACGCCAGCTCGATCATCGACTATCTGATCTTTGCCCGTAAGTACATCACCGAGTGCGAAGAGCGCTATGGCGTCGACGAAGTAGAGAAACTGCTCGACTCCTGCCACGCGCTGATGAACTACGGCGTCGACCGCTATAAACGTCCGCAAAAAATCTCTCTGCAGGAGGAGAAAGCGCGGCAGAAAAGCCGGGAAGAGTATCTGCAAAGCCAGGTGAATATGCTGTGGCGCACCCTGCCGAAGCGCGAGGAAGAAAAAGCGATTGAATCCGCTCGTCGCTACCCTTCCGAACCGCAGGAGAACCTGCTGTACTTTATGGAGAAGAACGCCCCGCTGCTCGAACCGTGGCAGCGCGAGATCCTGCGCATCGTGCGTAAAGTCAGCCAGTATTTCTACCCGCAGAAACAGACCCAGGTGATGAACGAGGGGTGGGCCACCTTCTGGCACTACACCATCCTCAACCATCTCTACGATGAAGGGAAAGTGACTGAGCGCTTTATGCTGGAGTTTCTCCACAGCCATACCAACGTAGTGTTCCAGCCGCCGTACAACAGTCCGTGGTACAGCGGGATTAACCCCTACGCGCTGGGCTTCGCCATGTTCCAGGACATCAAGCGCATCTGTCAGTCGCCCACGGAAGAGGATAAGTACTGGTTCCCCGATATCGCCGGTTCTGACTGGCTGGAAACGCTGCATTTCGCCATGCGCGACTTTAAGGATGAAAGCTTTATCAGTCAGTTCCTGTCGCCGAAGATCATGCGCGATTTCCGCTTCTTTACCGTGCTCGACGACGATCACAACAATTATCTGGAGATCTCGGCGATTCACAACGAAGAGGGTTATCGCGAGATCCGCAATAAGCTCTCCGCGCAGTATAACCTCAGCAATCTTGAGCCGAATATCCAGGTGTGGAACGTTGACCTGCGCGGCGACCGATCGCTGACCTTGCGCTATGTGCCGCACAACCGCGTCCCGCTGGACAAAGGCCGGCGCGAAGTGCTGAAGCATGTGCATCGTCTGTGGGGGTTCGATGTGCTGCTGGAGCAGCAGAACGCCGACGGCAGCATTGAGCTGTTGGACCGCTGCCCGGCGCGGCCGAACGCGCTATAGCATTGCGGGGCGAGTAAAATAGCAAGGGGGCCATTGGCCCCCTTGTTCTGTTTATCGATCGCGAAAAGCCTGCTTAACGCATATTCATGGCTAAATCACCGGGCAGCGATTTCTGCATCCGGTGCCAGATTTCGCCGCTGTCATGGCCGTAGCGACGAACCAGCTCGTAAACCTGGTCATGCAGACCGGCCTCACACACTTTCGCCAGCTGATGATAGAAACCGAGCGCCAGGCTGCGCGCTTCCGGGCTGGAGAAATAGTGGCGGCCGATGCGGGTATACAACCCCTTCATGCCGTTGAGGATCAGACCGTAGATCGGGTTGCCGGAGGCGAACGCCAGACCACGGAAAATATTATAATCAAGCTCGGCGAAGGCGTCGGCGTGATCCTCCACCTCCCGGGCGCTGTCCAGGACCGCCAGCGCTTTATCCGGATGCTGGCGAAACGCGGTGCGGATAAAAATCGTGGAAATGTTGGTGCGCACGGAGAGCAGATTATCAATCAGCTGCGGTACGCTGTCGTGATCGAGGCGCGCCAGCGTTTCGAGGATATTCAGGCCGGAGGTTTCCCAAAAGTTATTCACTTTAGTGGGCTTACCATGCTGAATGGTCAGCCAGCCGTCACGGGCCAGACGCTGCAATACTTCGCGCAGGGTTGTGCGGGTGACACCGATCAGCTCAGAAAGCTCGCGTTCAGCGGGGAGAATCGATCCGGGAGGGAAGCGGTTATTCCAGATACTCTCAATGATGTACTCTTCCGCGAAACCCGCAGGGCTCTGCGCCTTAATGACCATAGTAAGATTTCCATTACACAGCGTTACAATTGCACTCATCATACCAGAGCCGCTATAGCGCAGATAGCATGGCAAGTGAATTAAAAAGGGATCGCCGTTTCATTTTCCGCTTTTACTTTGCGCTTTTCCTTATCTTCACAAACCGCCAGCGCGGCGCGAAGAAAGTTGCTTCTCATTTTGCTCAACTGGTACTCTTGCCAATCGTTATGCACAAAACCATGCACTCATTGACGGGGAAGGATTCTGTCGTGGAAATTTCTTATGGCCGCGCGCTGTGGCGCAATTTTCTTGGCCAGTCGCCGGACTGGTACAAGCTGGCATTAATCATTTTCTTAATCGTAAATCCGCTGGTGTTCGCCGTGGCGCCGTTTGTCGCCGGCTGGCTGCTGGTGGTTGAGTTTATCTTTACCCTCGCCATGGCGCTGAAGTGCTATCCGCTGCTGCCGGGGGGTCTGCTGGCTATCGAGGCGCTGCTGATCGGCATGACCAGCCCGGCGCACGTCCGGGAAGAGATCGCCGGCAATCTGGAGGTGCTGCTCCTGCTGATGTTCATGGTGGCGGGTATCTACTTTATGAAACAGCTTTTGCTGTTCGTGTTTACGCGCCTGCTATTGGGGATCCGCAGCAAAATGCTGCTATCGCTGGCCTTCTGCCTGGCGGCCGCCTTCCTCTCGGCCTTTCTCGATGCGCTGACGGTGGTGGCGGTAGTGATCAGCGTCGCCGTCGGGTTCTACGGCATCTATCACCGCGTCGCCTCGGCGCGCCCGGACGATAGCGACCTGCTCGATGACAGCCATATCGAGCAGCACTACCGTGAAGTGCTGGAGCAGTTCCGCGGCTTTCTGCGCAGCCTGATGATGCACGCCGGCGTCGGGACCGCGCTCGGCGGCGTCATGACCATGGTCGGCGAGCCGCAAAACCTGATTATCGCCAAAGCCGCGGGCTGGCATTTTGGCGAGTTCTTTCTTCGCATGGCGCCCGTGACCCTGCCGGTGATGGTCTGCGGTCTGTTAACCTGTCTGCTGGTTGAAAAGTATCGCCTGTTTGGCTACGGCGAACCGCTACCGCCGACGGTGCGCAAGGTGCTGCAGGAGTTTGACAATCGCAGCCGCGCCCAGCGCAGCCGTCAGGAGCGACTGCGGCTGGTTGCCCAGGCGCTCATTGGCGTTTGGCTGATCGTGGCCCTGGCTTTTCACCTGGCTGAGGTCGGCCTGATTGGCCTGTCGGTGATCATTCTCGCCACCACCTTTACCGGCGTTACCGATGAGCACGCCATTGGCAAGGCGTTCACCGAGGCGCTGCCCTTTACCGCGCTGCTGACGGTCTTCTTCTCCATCGTCGCGGTTATCATCGATCAGCAGCTGTTCACGCCGGTGATCGAGTTTGTCCTGCAGGCCTCGCCGCACGCGCAGCTGTCGCTGTTTTATCTGTTCAACGGCCTGCTGTCGTCCATTTCGGATAACGTGTTTGTCGGCACGGTCTACATCAACGAAGCGAAAGCGGCGCTCGAACATGGCGCCATCAGCCTGCCCCAGTTTGAGATGCTGGCGGTAGCGATCAACACCGGCACCAACCTGCCCTCGGTGGCCACCCCGAACGGCCAGGCGGCGTTTCTCTTCCTGCTGACTTCCGCCCTGGCGCCGCTTATTAGGCTCTCCTATGGCCGTATGGTGTGGATGGCGCTGCCCTACACCATCGTACTGACGCTGGTCGGCCTGTTATGCGTCGAGTTCACCCTGATGCCAGTCACCGACTGGCTGCTGGCGCACGGCTGGCTGGTGACGCCCACCCTGCCCTGAGTCAGTTTTTGCCCGGGTTCGCCCGGGCGCATCAATAACCCGTTACGGAATATTTTCCGCCGCGCCTCTGGCGTCGGTTCGGTTTTCGTTTACACTGCCATGATTTAGCATCTTCCAGGGAAATGATTATGTTGCAATATTTAAACCAGTGCTCAAGAGGACGCGGTGCCTGGCTCCTGATGGCGTTGACCGCTTTTATTCTCGAACTTGTCGCGCTGTGGTTCCAGCACGTGATGCTGCTGCAGCCGTGTGTCATGTGTATTTACGAACGCTGCGCGCTGTTCGGCATCATGGGCGCGGGACTGGTGGGCGCCATCGCCCCCAAAACGCCGCTGCGCTATGTCGCCATGGCAATCTGGTTGTACAGCGCGATACGCGGACTACAGCTGGCGTGGGAGCATACGATGATCCAGCTGCACCCTTCACCGTTCCAGACCTGCGATTTCGCCGCCCGCTTCCCAACCTGGCTGCCGCTGGATAAATGGCTGCCGCAGGTTTTCGTTGCGTCCGGAGACTGTTCAGTACGTCAGTGGCAGTTCCTGTCGCTGGAGATGCCGCAATGGCTGGTGGGGATTTTCGCCGCCTATCTGCTGGTCGCTATTCTGGTGATCGTTGCTCAGCCTTTCAAAGCGAAAAAACGCGATCTGTTTGGTCGTTAAGCCGCGGCGAGTACAGCCCACAATGAAACGCCCTGCGGGGCGTTTTTTTATGCCTCCTGCGCATCGCTGAATCGTTTCCCGTCTATGGTTGACCTCTATGGTTGACCATAGCCATTAAAAGGTGCATATTAAATACATCTTTTAAAACCCCACAGGAGCTCACATGTCATCTTTACTGATCCCCGCAGACTGGAAAGTTAAACGCTCCACCCCATTCTTTACCAAAGAGAATGTCCCTGCCGCCCTGCTGAGCCACCATAACACCGCGGCTGGCGTCTTCGGCCAGCTGTGCGTCATGGAGGGCACGGTCACCTATTACGGTTTTGCCAATGAACAGGCGACGGAGCCGGAGAAAAAAGTCGTGATTCATGCCGGGCAGTTTGCTACCAGTCCGCCGCAGTACTGGCACCGCGTCGAACTCAGTGACGACGCCCGCTTCAATATTCACTTCTGGGTGGCAGAAGAAACCGACGGTGAAAACGGGCTGTTCCACGCGAAGAAAGCGTGACGGCGCTTAGCGCGCCCTGTCAGGCAGATTGAGGATATGATCCTGCCAGTCGACCACCGTGGACTCAGGCACCGCAATATGGCGAACGGAGATGCGTTCGCCGTGCATCGCCGCTTTTGAGCCAGTCAGCAGCGGGTGCCAGGCCGGCAGAGGCTTGCCTTCCGCCAGCAGGCGATAGGCACAGGTCGGCGGCAGCCATTCAAAGGTCGGCAGATTTTCGCGGGTAAGCTTGATGCAGTCCGGCTCATACTCAAAGCGACGCGCGTAGTTACGACACTGGCAGGTTTTGATATTGAGCTGACGACAGGCGACGTTGGTGAAGTAGATCTCGTCAGTGTCTTCATCCATCAGCTTGTGCAGGCAGCACTGGCCGCAGCCGTCACACAGCGATTCCCACTCCGCGTCGCTCATGTCATCCAGTGTTTTTTGTTGCCAGAAAGGTTGTTCGCTCATCGGAGTGTCCGTCGTTGCCAGTTAAGGGTGCACCTTATAACCAGTCTGGCACGCCGATGCAAGTTTTGCCGCCCCAAAAGGCGGCAAATAGCGCTTACAGCACGCGGGTAGTGAGCGCCAGGTCGTTGAAGCCGACCTCCAGCTCGTCACCGCTGTGCAGCGGCCCCACGCCTTCCGGGGTGCCGGTGAGGATCACATCCCCGGCTTTGAGGGTAAAGAAGCGCGACATATAGGCGATCAGCGGCACAATCCTATGGATCATGTCGGCAGTGGTGCCCTGCTGGCGCACTTCGCCATTAATCTTCAGGCTTAACGACGTATTCTGCGGGTCGCCGTGGAACTCAGCGGCCGGGATAAAGCCGGAGATCGGACAGGCGTTATCGAAGCCTTTGGCCTTCTCCCAGGGTTGTCCCGCTTTTTTCATTTTCGCCTGCAGGTCGCGCAGCGTGAGATCCAGCGCGACGCCATAGCCGGCAATCCCTTTCAGCACATGCTCTTCCGTCGCCTGACGCAGCGTGCTGCCGATAAGCACCGCCAGCTCGACTTCGTGATGCACCGAGCCCAGCCCCTCAGGAAGCACCAACGGCTGACGAAGATCGCACAGCGCAGTCTCAGGTTTAATAAACAGCACCGGCTCTTCCGGCGTCGCACTGCCCATTTCCTTGATGTGTTTCGCATAATTACTGCCGACGCACACCACTTTGCTTACTGGATAATCCAGAAGCGCACCCTGCCAGTTATGATGTTGGTACATTATTTTCCCTCGTGGGTTAATCGGATTGTTTCCCCTGTTCCGCCAGGTGTTTCTTTAGTAGATTTTCAGACGGCGGAGGCAGTTGCAGGTAATAGCCCTGTTCGCTTAACGCCTGTTTCACTTTTTCCAGATCGGCGTTAACCAGTTTTTTGCGCCCATCCAGCGGCAGCAGCATCGCCATTTGCGGCGTGCCAAAGCTGCGCATTAGCTCGTCAGGAACGCGCGAGAAATCGTCCTTTTTTTCGACGTATAAATAGGTTTGTTCACGTTTAGTACTTCGATAGATCACACAAAACATAGTTTTACTCGGAATTAGACCCGTGGTCACTTGCCTCAATATATGAGTGACTATAACATGCCTTTTAGTCTTCGGAATATCACCGCACTTCGGCGGTTGATAAACAGCAAATTGAGTAAGGCCAGGATGTCAAATACGCCAATCGAACTTAAAGGCAGTAGCTTCACGTTATCTGTCGTTCATTTGCACGATGCAAATCCCGAGGTTATTCGTCAGGCGTTAGAAGACAAAATCGCCCAGGCTCCCGCTTTTTTACGTCATGCTCCGGTGGTGGTGAATATCGCCAGCATTGAGGAGGAGGTAGAATGGCGCGCCATCAACGAGGCTATCGCCGCGACCGGTTTACGTATTATGGGCGTTAGCGGATGCAAAATTCCGCGCCTGAAAACCGAAATCGACCGCGCCGGCATCCCGTTATTAACCGAAGGGAAAGAAAAAGCCTCTCGTCCGGCACCGTCCGAACCCACCCCGCCGCCGCCAGTTGCTAGTCAGATCACAAAAACGCGTTTGATTGATCAGCCGGTACGTTCCGGTCAGCGCATTTATGCGCCACACTGTGATCTTATTGTTACAAATCATGTGAGTGCCGGTGCGGAACTTATCGCTGACGGAAATATCCATGTATATGGCATGATGCGAGGACGCGCGCTGGCAGGCGCCGGTGGCGACAGAGACGCCCAGATATTTTGTACCCACCTTGCGGCGGAGCTGGTCTCCATCGCCGGGGAATATTGGCTGAGCGATAACATCCCGGCCGAATTTTATGGCAAAGCGGCGCGCCTGCGTTTAGGTGAAAGCGCTTTGGCAATTCAACCGTTAAATTAATCCCTTTTTAACAAGGAATTTCTATGGCACGCATTATTGTTGTGACTTCGGGTAAAGGGGGCGTTGGCAAGACCACCTCCAGCGCGGCCATCGCTACAGGTTTGGCCCAGAAGGGAAAGAAAACCGTCGTTATCGACTTCGACATCGGCCTGCGTAACCTCGACCTGATTATGGGCTGCGAACGTCGCGTCGTTTATGATTTCGTCAACGTCATTCAGGGCGATGCCACACTGAACCAGGCGCTGATTAAAGATAAGCGCACGGAAAATCTCTACATTCTCCCGGCTTCCCAGACCCGGGATAAAGACGCTCTGACCCGCGAAGGCGTCGACAAGGTTCTCGAAGAACTGAAGAAAATGGAATTCGATTTCATCGTCTGTGATTCCCCGGCAGGCATTGAAACCGGTGCGCTGATGGCGCTTTACTTTGCTGATGAAGCCATCATCACCACTAACCCGGAAGTCTCCTCCGTTCGCGACTCCGACCGTATCCTTGGCATTCTCGCTTCGAAATCCCGTCGTGCGGAAAATGGCGAAGAGCCGATCAAAGAGCATTTACTGCTGACCCGCTACAATCCAGGCCGCGTCAATAAAGGCGATATGCTGAGCATGGAAGACGTGCTGGAAATTCTGCGCATCAACCTGGTGGGCGTGATCCCGGAAGACCAGTCAGTCCTGCGCGCATCCAACCAGGGTGAGCCCGTGATTCTGGATGCCGCGTCGGACGCAGGCAAAGCCTATGCCGATACCGTTGAACGTCTGCTCGGAGAAGAACGCCCTTTCCGCTTCATTGAAGAAGAGAAGAAAGGATTCCTCAAACGCCTGTTCGGAGGATAAATTATGGCTTTACTCGACTTTTTTCTCTCGCGAAAAAAGAACACGGCTAATATTGCGAAAGAACGCCTGCAAATCATCGTCGCCGAGCGTCGCCGCGGCGACGCGGAGCCGCACTACCTGCCGCAGTTGCGCAAAGATATTCTGGAAGTGATCTGTAAATACGTGCAGATCGACCCGGAGATGGTCAGCGTGCAGCTGGAGCAGCGGGATGGTGATATTTCGATTCTTGAGCTGAACGTGACCCTACCCGAAACGGAAGAGTCGAAACCCTGACCTGCTGTTCCATCCCGAAAAAAAACCGGCTACGCCCTGCGCTGCCGGTTTTTTAATGGCCTGAACCAGACCGCCCGCTAGCGCGGATAGTCGTTTAACAGCGACTTCAGCCGCCCGGCCATCAGTTCGCCACGCCAGCCGGAAATCAGCTCAGGCTCACCGGCTTGCGTTTTCAACTGCCAGTGCCAGTTCAGCAACTGGTTGATCTGCCGACGCGAGGCCAGCAGTTCCGCGCTCACGCCCTTATCGGCGCTCACTTCCTGCACCAGCGCTTTAATATCTTTAAAGGCTTTACGGTAACCCGGCATGTCAATGAGGTTCTGCAGCGGCGCCGGCAGGGCCGACTCCGGCAGCGCCTGGGCTTTCTCGACCAGGCTAATCAACGTTTTGCCGTGGAAGCGAATTTCACTGCCGGACAACCCGAGGCTGTCGAGCTCGCCGAGGCTGGTGGGCATATAGCGCGCCACGCTCCACAGATGCTCTTCCCGCACCACAAAGTTCACCGCCAGGTCGCGCTCACGCGCTTTGCGCAGACGCCACTCTGCCAGCAGCTGCAGGCAGCCCAGCTGGCGGGTACGCAGCTGCCAGGCGTTGCCGATGTCGCGCCAGGCCTCGGCCGGGTCAACCACCTCCTGACGACGCTGCTGCATCAGACGACATTCGTCCAGCGCCGCCGATAGCCAGCCTGCGCGGTCGGTCTCCGCCATTAATTGGCTGGCGATCGGCAACAGGTACCAGACGTCAGCTGCGGCGTATTCACACTGACGCTCGGTCAGCGGGCGCGCCAGCCAGTCGGTGCGGGATTCACTTTTATCCAGCGCCACTCCGGAATACTCTTCCACCATGGAGGCAAAGCCCCAGGACATCGGGCGGCCGCAGAACGCCGCCAGGATCTGGGTGTCGATCAGCGGCTGCGGCATCAGGTTGAACGCATTGAGGAAGACTTCTAAATCCTCACTACCGGCATGCAGATATTTAGTCACATCCTGGTTGAGCAGCAGCTCACGCATCGGCGCCCAGTCGCTAATCGTCAAGGGATCGATCAGAGAGACCTGGGTGCCGTCGAACAGCTGCAGCAGGCCCAGCTGCGGATAGTAGGTACGGGTACGGACAAATTCCGTATCCAGAGCGACGGCGGAGGCCGCGCTTGCCGCTTCGCAAACAGCGCGCAGGCCATCGTCGGTGGTGATCATCTGATAGTTCAAAGCATACTCTCTTAACTTGCGCCCATAAAAAACGCCGGCGTAGCCGGCGTCAGGCGACTCATTCGTTACTTAGCCTTTATTGTCCACTTTAGCGCGCGCTTCGTCACGCAGTTCTCGCCGCAAAATTTTCCCGACATTGGATTTCGGCAGTTCGTCACGGAATTCCACCAGCTTCGGCACTTTGTAGCCGGTGAGATGGCGGCGGCAGAACGTAATCAGCGCCTCTTCGGTTAACGCGGCATCTTTCTTGACCACGAAAATCTTCACCGCTTCACCGCTGCTGCCGGACGGCACGCCGATGGCCGCCACTTCGAGGACGCCGCTGTGCTGCATAACCACATCTTCGATTTCATTCGGATAGACGTTAAAACCCGACACCAGGATCATATCTTTTTTCCGGTCAACGATGCGCAGGAATCCCTCTTCATCCATCACCGCGATATCCCCGGTGTGCAACCAGCCGTCTTTGATAATCTCATCCGTCGCGTCAGGACGCTGCCAGTAGCCCAGCATCACCTGCGGCCCCTTGATACAGAGCTCGCCCGGCTGACCCGGCGCCACTTCGTTATCGTCGTCGTCCACCAGTTTGGCTTCTGTGGAAGGCACCGGCAGGCCAATGCTGCCGCTGTGGTAGTCGATGTCGTGCGGGTTGACGCTGACCAGCGGCGAACACTCGGTCAGGCCGTAGCCCTCCAGCAGATATTGTCCGGTCAGTTTTACCCAGCGCTCGGCCACCGCCTGCTGCACCGGCATCCCACCGCCGGCGGAGAGGTGCAGCGAGGAGAAATCAAGCTGCTGAAACTCTTTGTTGTTCAGCAAGGCGTTGAACAGGGTATTGACCCCGGTCATGGCGGTGAAAGGATATTTCGCCAGCTCCTTCACCAGCCCGGGAATGTCGCGTGGGTTGGTGATCAGCAAATTTTGCCCGCCCAGTTCGATAAACAGCAGGCAGTTCATGGTCAGGGCGAAAATGTGATACAGCGGCAGCGCGGTCACCACGAACTCTTTGCCGCGATGCAGCAGCGGGCCGTAGGTGGCATTGACCTGCTCGAGGTTCGCCAGCATGTTGCGGTGGGTCAGCATCGCCCCTTTGGCCACGCCGGTGGTGCCCCCGGTGTACTGCAGAAACGCCAGATTTTCCGCAACGATCTCCGGCTTCACGTACTGCATGCGGTAGCCATGCTGCAGCGCGCTGCGAAACGAGATGGCATCCGGCAGGTGGTACTTCGGCACCAGGCGCTTGATGTACTTGACCACGAAGTTCACCAGCGTGCCTTTGGCGGTGGAGAGCTGATCGCCCATGCGCGTCAGGATCACGTGCTTAACCTGAGTTTTCGCCACCACTTTTTCCAGGGTATGGGCAAAGTTGGAGACGATGACGATCGCCGCCGCGCCGCTGTCGTTGAGCTGATGCTCCAGTTCACGCGGGGTATATAAGGGGTTGACGTTAACCACGATCATCCCGGCGCGCAGGATGCCAAACAGAGCCACCGGATACTGCAGCAGGTTAGGCATCATCAGGGCCACGCGATCGCCCTTCTGTAATCCTAACCCCTCCTGAAGGTAAGCGGCAAAGGCGCGACTACGCTCTTCCAGCTTACGGTAGGTCATCACTTCACCCATATTGATAAACGCCGGTTGGTCGGCGTAGCGGGTGGTGGCATGCTCAAACAGTTCAACCAGGGATTGATAGCGGTCAGGGTTTATCTCCGCAGGAACATCTGCGGGATAACGGTTTAGCCAAACCTTTTTCACTGCATCACCTCTGAAATAGTTATTCGTCGTCATCACAGCCCCTGGCAAATACATTTTGTTAACATTATATTAACTCAGCGCACCAGTTTATTAATTAGGCAATGAGCAGGTTGCGAAGCGCGTCACTATTTTTTTTCTTATTCGACTGAAAACAAAGAAACAGCGGACCGGCCGCTGTTTCTTTGAACTAACATAAACAACAAAATCATTCGGTTACGACGTTTCTCACCTCAGCAGGGCCGGGGTTGTACCAGCCCCAGCCGCCATAGCCGTAGCCCCAGGGGCGCGGACCCAGCATCCACGGGTCGATAGGTTGCGGAGGCATCACCACCTGCTGCACTACGTTCCAGCGCTTGTAGCCGGTGGCGTTCATTAGCATAAATTTATACGGCGTGCTGCCCACCTTGCCGTCAACCACCCCGGCGATCGGTCCGACCACGGTCACTAGTTGACCGCGGAAATCCACCGGATCGAGGAAGCCATTGACGTCAGCAAAAATTCTTCCGCGGGACGGCTCGCCCAGCACTGGCCGCGCGCCGCTGTCCAGCGGTACGGTGGCGATTTCTAAGCGGGTTTTACCCTGCTGGTTCTGCACATTGACCACTTTGCCGCCAAAGCGTGCTTCCTGGCCAACGTACAGCTGCGGGGCGTTCATCACCCGCACTAAATCCTGCTGCGGCGTAGGGCTGGTGCCTTTGATGGCATCCGGCACTGACACGCAGCCGCTTAGCGCAACGGCAACCGCCGCGGCTAACAGCCAGCGAACGCCCTGTTTTTGACCCGCCATGATGCGACTCCTTTTCTCAGTCTTCTTGTTACTGAGATTCACTCGCGGCCTGGAAGTTTCTTCCACGCCACCTCGTTTCGCAAATAAACCGGCTCCGCTTTCTCCACGGCCACGGTTTTCCCCGCCGCCAGCAGGTAACAGGCTAACGGCAGCATATCCTCCGCCGCCGGCAATTCAATTTCGCCGCTGCTCAAGGTCAGTCCGCTCGCTTTCGCCAGATCCGGCCACGCCTGCCAGCCGGTGCCGACGGTGGCCCATTCGCCGGAAAGCTGTGCCAGCCGTTCGGCTACCGCGTCCGGTTTGAGCACCGCTTCCGTCTCTTCGCCATGCCAGACGCCCTGCTCGTCGCGCTGGTACTCGGCCCAGTAGACTTCGCCCATACGCGCATCAATGGCCGCCAGCACACGGGTGGCGCCGGTTTTGCGCCAGGCGCCCTGCGCCATGGTGGCCAGCGTGGAAACGCCAATCATTGGCAGTTCGGCGCCCAGCGCCAGCCCCTGAGCGATACCGATGCCGATGCGCACGCCGGTAAAGCTGCCCGGACCGCGGCCAAAGGCCAGCGCGTCCAGCTCGCTCAGCGTGGTGCCGCTCTCGGTGAGGACCTCCTGCACCAGCGGCAGGATACGTTGGGTATGTTCGCGGGGACAAATTTCGAAATGAGCACTAAGGGTGCCATCATTCCACAGAGCCGCGGAGCAGGCCTCTGTGGCGGTATCGATAGCCAAAATTCGCATGGGTGGTCACGCTCTCGTTACATAGTTCAGGCCTTCAGGCAGCCTGATTTCCGGCAAACGGCCAACCCGCCGCCATGCCGCCCGAAGTCTATTGGGAACCGCTAATTAACAAAATGGCGCGCAGCTTAACACATTTTAGTGCGGATTACCTTGCCGGCGGTACGGCGAGAAAGCGCACCGCCCGACGGATATCGCGGGTTCGCGGCGCCGGCGGCAGACTGGCCAGGAACACCGCGCCGTAGGGGCGCATCACCAGCCGGTTGTCGCAGATCACCAGCACCCCGCGGTCGTCGATATCGCGGATCAGGCGACCCACCCCCTGCTTGAGGGTGATCACCGCATCCGGGAGCTGCACTTCATCGAAGGGATCGCCGCCGCGCAGCCGGCAATCTTCCATCCGCGCTTTTAGCAGCGGATCGTCCGGCGAGGTGAACGGTAGCTTATCGATAATCACCAGCGACAGCGCGTCGCCGCGCACATCGACTCCCTCCCAGAAGCTGCTGGTAGCCACCAGCAGCGCGTTGCCGGCGCTGACGAACTGCTGCAGCAGCTGGCCTTTACTGGTCTCGCCCTGCAGCAGCACCGGTAGCGTCATGGTGGCGCGGAACTGCTCCGCCAGATCGCGCATCATGGCGTGCGAGGTGCACAGCATAAAGCAGCGACCGTCGTTGGCCTCGATCAGCGGCTTGAGCATCGCCGCCAGGTGGCGCGCCGCGCCGGGCTGGTTCGGCAGGGGTAGGTTGCGCGGCACGCAGAGCAGCGCCTGGTGCTGATAGTCAAAGGGACTCGGCAGCAGCAGAGTCTGCGCCTCGTCGATCCCCAGCCGGGCGGTAAAGTGATGCAGATCGTCGTTCACCGACAGCGTCGCCGAGGTAAAGATCCAGCTCCCCGACTTCTGCGCCATCACCTCTTTAAACTTCTCGGCCACGGTCAGCGGCGTCAGCGCGAGAGTAAAGTGGCGCGAGGTACACTCATACCAGTAGCTGTAGCCCGGCTGGTTGATCTCTTTCAACCGCTTCAGGCGCCCGCGATAGAGGGTGGCGCGCTCAAAAGCGGCGTCGAGCAGCGCCGAGCGACCCAGCGAAAGTTTGGCGACGTCATAGCATAGCTCGAGCGCGTCATCGAGCAGCAGCAGCGCTCGCTGAATGTGGCTGTCCGCCAGCAGCTCGCGCAGATTGCCGCGGTAGCCCGGGTCTCCTAGCTGCAGGCGGAAATCCTGCGCGCTTTGCGCCAGGCGGTCGGCGCATTTTTGCAGCTGCTGAGTGTCTTTCAGTTCGGTGCGGTAGGCAATGGTGATGTCTTTCGCCAGGTCCAGCAGCTGGCGGCTGGAGAGCGACTGGCCAAAGTACTGACTGGCGATATCCGGCAGCTGATGGGCTTCATCGAAGATCATCACTTCCGCCTCGGGGATCAGCTCGGCAAAGCCGCTCTCTTTGACCACCATATCGGCCAGAAACAGGTGATGGTTGACCACCACCACGTCGGCGTCCATCGCTTTTTTACGCGCCTTCACCACGAAGCAATCTTTATACAGTGGGCAGTCGCTACCGAGACAGTTATCGTTGGTGCTGGTGACCAGCGGCCAGGCCTGAGAGTCTTCCGCGACGCTGGCGCAGGTGCTGATATCGCCATCCTGGGTTTGATTCGACCAGGAGCGCAGGAGGATCACATCGCTGAGGGTTTGCACCGGCAGATCGCCGCCCGCCAGCGCCTGCTGCTCAAGACGTTCGAGACACAGGTAGTTGGAGCGCCCTTTGAGCAGCGCCAGTTTCCCGGTGAATTTGAGCGCTTTGGCGACGGTGGGCAGATCGCGGCTGTAAAGCTGATCCTGCAGCGCTTTCGAGCCGGTGGAGATAATCACCTTTTTTTTCGCCCGCAGCGCAGGCGCCAGGTAAGCGTAGGTTTTACCGGTTCCGGTCCCCGCTTCCACCACCAGCGGCCGGGAGGCCTCAATCGCTTCGCTGACCGCCACCGCCATCTGGCGCTGCGGCTCGCGCGGTTTAAATCCCGGTATGGCTTTGGCTAGCTGGCCGTCTGCTGCAAAATCGTCGATCACATTGCCCCCTGGTTATTTGGACAGTGATTATGTCAGGGAGGACGGCGTTTCGCCAGTCCGGGTAGTGACGCGAGCGGCACATTATGGCAGTCTTGCCGCAGCCGAATGGAATGCTTAAAGAGGAAAAAGCAATGACAATTACGCGTATTGATGCCGAAGCCCGTTGGTCAGACGTGGTGATCCACAACCAGACCCTGTACTACACCGGCGTGCCGGCAAATCTCGATGCCGACGCTTTCGAGCAGACCGCCAATACCCTGGCGCAGATTGACGCGGTGCTGGAAAAACAGGGCAGCGACAAGTCGCGTATTCTTGACGCCACCATCTTCCTCGCCGATAAAAGCGACTTTGCGGCGATGAATAAAGCCTGGGACGCGTGGGTGGTGGCTGGTCACGCCCCGGTGCGCTGCACGGTGGAAGCGACGCTGATGAACCCGCAGTATAAAGTTGAGATCAAAATTATCGCCGCGGTGTAATTACTCGTCCTCATCCTCATCTTCAAAGCGCGCGACGATCTGCTCGCCGGTATGCGTTGCGCGCAGCTCTTCCGCCACCAGGGCAATCGCCTGGCCGCTGCTTATCCCCTGAGCCATTAGCTCATGGATACGTTCGACCGCTTTTTGCTGTTGCTCGTGGCTCAGCGAAGGTAAACCTGCAAACATCTTTTACTCCTGCTACATTGTGGGGCGTAATTATTTCACGCCGTCCCCAACTACGCCAGAGGGGCGGCAACGTTCAGGATCGAGAAAGATGTTGTCCCCCGCGATTATTACCCTGCCCTGGCGCCCGGATGCGGCCGAACACTATTTTGCGCCGTTAAGCGCCCTGCCCTGGGCGATGCTGCTGCATTCCGGCTTTGCCGACCATCCGCATAACCGCTTTGATATTCTGGTGGCTGCCCCGCGCGCCACGCTGCTGACGCGCGGTGAACAGACGTGGGTCGACGACGGCGAAACCGTTGTTGTCTCAGCGGAAGATCCGCTGCAGCTCCTGCAGCAGCAGTTGGATCGTCAGCCGTTCACGCCGCAACCCCATGACGATCTGCCGTTTCTCGGCGGCGCGCTGGGATTATTCGGTTACGACCTGGGCCGTCGCTTTGAGCGTCTCCCTTCGCACGCGCAGGCCGATATCGCGCTGGCGGATATGGCGGTGGGGATCTATGACTGGGCGCTTATCGTCGACCACCAGCGCCAACAGATATCGCTGCTCAGCTATGACGACCCGCAGCAGCGTCTACAGTGGCTGGAGGCGCAAACGCCGACGCCGGGTGAAACCTTCGCCCTGACCTCTGCCTGGCAGTCAAATATGAGCCGCCAGCAGTACGGCGAAAAATTTCGCCAGGTACAGGCCTATCTGCACAGCGGCGACTGCTATCAGGTCAACCTCGCCCAGCGTTTTCAGGCCAGCTACGTCGGTGATGAATGGCAGGCCTTCCGCCAGCTGAACGCCGTCAACCGCGCCCCCTTTAGCGCCTTTATTCGCCTCGATGAAGGGGCGATTTTAAGCCTGTCGCCGGAGCGCTTTATCCAGCTGCGCCAGGGGGAGATCCAGACGCGGCCGATAAAAGGCACCCTGCCGCGGCTCGATTCGCCGCTGGCAGATGCGCAGCAGGCTGAGAAGCTGGCGAATTCGCCGAAAGATCGCGCCGAGAATTTAATGATTGTCGACCTGATGCGCAACGACATCGGCCGCGTCGCCGTCCCGGGCAGCGTCCGGGTCCCCGAGCTATTCGTGGTGGAGCCGTTCCCGGCGGTCCATCATCTGGTCAGCACCATCACCGCCCGCCTGCCAATGACGCTGCACGCCAGCGACCTGCTGCGCGCCGCCTTTCCCGGCGGCTCGATCACCGGCGCGCCGAAAGTGCGGGCGATGGAGATTATCGATGAACTGGAGCCCCAACGACGCAACGCCTGGTGTGGGAGCATTGGCTACCTGAGCTATTGCGGCAATATGGATACCAGCATCACCATTCGCACCCTGACGGCATGGCAGGGACAGCTGTACTGCTCCGCCGGCGGCGGAATTGTGGCGGATAGCGAGGAAGCGGCGGAATATCAGGAAACTTTTGATAAAGTTAATCGTATCCTGCAGCAACTGGAGAACTAGACCATGGCGGATCGCGCCCTTAATCTGGATGATTTTCTGTCCCGCTTTCAGCTTCTGCGCCCGCAGCCTTCGCGCCATGCGCTCAATCAGCGGCAGGCGGCGGTGCTGGTGCCGATCGTGCGCCGGCCGCAGCCCGGCCTGCTGCTGACCCAGCGTTCGCCGCTGCTGCGCAAGCACGCCGGCCAGGTCGCCTTTCCCGGCGGCGCAGTAGATAATACCGACGCGACGCTTATCGCCGCCGCCCTGCGCGAAGCTCAGGAAGAGGTGGCGATCCCGCCGGAAGCGGTCGAGGTGATCGGCGTCCTGCCGCCGGTGGACAGCGTCACCGGCTTTCAGGTGACGCCGGTGGTGGGCATTATTCCCCCGGATCTGCACTATCACGCCAGCCAGGACGAAGTCTCCGCGGTATTTGAAATGCCGCTCGCCGAAGCCCTGCGCCTTGGGCGCTACCATCCGCTCGATATCCACCGCCGGGGCAACAACCACCGCGTCTGGCTCTCCTGGTACCAGCATTATTTTGTCTGGGGAATGACCGCCGGGATCATTCGCGAGCTGGCGCTGCAAATTGGCGCACGTCCTTAGCTATACTGATAATGAGAGGGCGCTCTCATTATTAGTAAAATCGCGGTTAGCCATTAGTTTAATTCATGTGAATAGTTGAACTGACAGGGCGCTTCCCTCTTACACTATGCGCAGTTATTACATCGTTACCGCACCCGCGGTAACCCTGTCAGGAGTATTATCGTGATTAGTCTATTCGACATGTTCAAGGTGGGGATTGGTCCCTCATCTTCCCACACTGTTGGCCCGATGAAGGCCGGAAAACAGTTCGTCGATGACCTGGTCGAAAAAGGATTGCTTAATGCAGTGACTCGTGTGGCGGTTGACGTCTACGGTTCACTGTCATTAACCGGCAAAGGCCACCATACGGACATCGCCATTATCATGGGACTGGCGGGCAATCAGCCCGATACGGTCGATATTGACGCGATCCCGGCTTTTATCCGTGACGTCGAAGCGCGCGGTCGTCTGCTGCTGGCCAACGGCCAGCACGAGGTCGACTTCCCGGCGGATGACGGCATGCGTTTTCGCAGCGACAACCTGCCGCTGCACGAAAACGGCATGACCATTCACGCCTGGGCCGGCGAGAAAGAGATCTACTGCAAGACCTACTACTCGATCGGCGGCGGCTTTATTGTCGACGAAGAGCACTTCGGCAAGGAAAACGCCAACGAACTGCAGGTGCCCTACCCATTTAAATCGGCGCAGGAAATGCTGGCCTACTGCAAAGAGACTGGCCTGTCGCTCTCCGGGATGGTGATGCAGAACGAACTGGCTCTGCACAGCAAAAAAGAGATCGAGGATTATTTCGCCAACGTCTGGCAGACCATGCGCGCCTGTATCGACCGCGGGATGAACACCGAGGGCGTGCTGCCTGGCCCGCTGCGCGTACCGCGTCGCGCCTCGGCGCTGCGTCGTCTGCTGGTGGCCAGCGATAAGCTCTCCAGCGATCCAATGAACGTTGTTGACTGGGTCAATATGTTCGCGCTGGCGGTCAATGAAGAGAACGCCGCCGGCGGTCGCGTGGTAACCGCGCCGACCAACGGCGCCTGCGGCATCGTTCCGGCGGTACTCGCCTATTACGATCACTTTATCGAGTCCGTCAGCCCGGAGATCTATATTCGCTACTTTATGGCCTGCGGGGCGATCGGCGCGCTGTATAAGATGAATGCGTCCATTTCCGGCGCGGAAGTCGGCTGTCAGGGCGAGGTGGGCGTCGCCTGCTCGATGGCGGCGGCGGGCCTGGCTGAACTGCTCGGCGCCAGCCCGGAACAGGTTTGCGTGGCGGCGGAGATCGGCATGGAACACAACCTCGGCCTGACCTGTGATCCGGTCGCCGGCCAGGTGCAGGTGCCATGCATTGAACGTAACGCCATCGCTTCCGTCAAGGCGATCAACGCCGCGCGAATGGCGATGCGCCGCACCAGCGAACCGCGCGTCTCGCTCGATAAGGTGATCGAGACCATGTATGAAACCGGTAAAGACATGAACGCCAAGTACCGCGAAACCTCGCGCGGCGGCCTGGCGATTAAAGTTCAGTGTGACTAAACTTTTCGTGCCCCTCTGCGCCTGCAAAGCGCGCAGGGGGTTAACCCTGGTGACTGAAATCTCCCTGATGCGCCTTCAACGGCGCATTTTCTTTTTTCTATACCTGGCGATATTCTGCCACTACACTTGCTCTATAAAATAAGCCACGCTTAACCACTCGTCCTGTCGACAGGGTGTCGCACATGCAGACTGCACAAAAAGTCATTACGGCCTATCGTCACAAACGCATTATTGTCTGCCTGCTGGTAGCCCTGGCGACCCTGGGCGCCACATTAGCCATCCGATTTATTTCGCAGCGCAGCGTAAATGAAGATTATATTCGCACGGCCGCCAGCCAACGGGTGGCGGCGCTCAATGACATCTTGCGCCCGCTAAGCGCGCAGCGAGCCACCCTGCTCCCTCTGGTGGGCAAACCCTGCCCTGATATCCATCTGACGCTGCGCAAAATGGCGGCCTCATTGCAAACCATTCGTTCCGTCGCCCTCGTCACGTCAGGTATCGTTTACTGTTCCAGTATTTTTGGCCCGCGACAGGCAGACTTACATCGCCTGCAGCCCGCGCTTCCTGCGCCCCGCCCTCTGCTGCTCTTCTCGAACGACAGCTCCTTGCTCAAAGGCTCGCCGGTACTGATCCAATGGTATCCAGCCGCGGAGAGCGGTCTGGACGGCGTGATGCTGGTGGTGAATATTGAGCTGCTGGGAACCTTAATTCTTAATGAAAAATCGGCCCTGATCAGCGACGTCAGCCTGCAGGTTGGCGATCGTTATTTTAGCAGCCGCCATGGGCTTCTCGAAAAAGCGCATGTCCCGCAGGGCACGGTGATTTATCGCCAGCGCTCTACGGAGTTTCCGTTTACTGTCAATATTAACGGCCCTGGCGCCTCGGCGATTGCGCTTGAGGAGCTGCCCGGCGAGCTGCCGCTGGCGCTGATTTTTAGCCTGCTAATGACCGGCATCGCCTGGCTGGCCACCGCCGGCAGAATGAGTTTCTCGCGGGAAATAAGCCTTGGCATTTCGGCCCGGGAGTTTGCCCTCTGGTGCCAGCCGCTGCAGGATGCGCGCAGCGGCCGCTGCTGCGGGGTGGAGATCCTGCTGCGCTGGAATAATCCCCGCCGTGGGACGATTTCGCCGGAGGTATTTATCCCCATCGCCGAAGGCAATAATCTGATCATCCCTCTCACCCGCTATGTGATTGCCGAAACCGTTCGCCGCCTGGACGCTTTTCCTCGCGACCGCCATTTTCACATCGCGATCAATGTCGCCGCGCGCCATTTCGCTAACGGACTCCTGCTGCGCGACCTGCACAATTACTGGTTCAGCGTGGATCCGGTGCAGCAGCTGGTGGTCGAGCTAACCGAACGCGATGTCCTGCAGGATGGCGACCAGCATATGGCCGAACATCTGCACTTTAAGGGCGTACAGCTGGCGATCGATGATTTTGGTACCGGCAATACTTCGCTCTCATGGCTGGAAAAGCTGCGCCCGGACGTCCTGAAGATCGACCGCTCGTTCACCAGCTCGGTCGGCATAGATAGCGTGAACGCGACGGTGACAGATATTATTATCGCCCTCGCCAACCGCCTGCATATTGTTACCGTTGCCGAAGGGGTGGAGACGCTGGAGCAGGAAAACTACCTGCGTAGCCACGGCGTCGATGTGCTGCAGGGGTTTTATTATGCGCGGCCGATGCCGGTGGAGGCGTTCCCGGCGTGGCTGGCCAGCAGGGAGGAGAGTGAGAGTGAGGGTGAGAGCGAGACGACAGAATAACTCGCCGGCCGCAGCGGCCGGCGAGCCTGCCGATTACTCTTCTTCGTCGCTCGGCGGACGAGTGACCACCGCGCGCACCAGATCGACCCGGTAATCATTCGCTTCCACTACGGTAAAATGCAGCGGCGGAAGCGACACGACGTCGCCAATGCGCGGGATATGACCATTGGCGGAGATCACCAGCCCGGCAACGGTGGCAATATCCTCATCGTCATTGATCAGTGGATCCAGCCCCAGCGCCTGCTGCAGCGCATGCAGGTCGGTCGACCCCTTAATAAGCCAGCCATCGCCATCGATGACAATCTCTGGCGTCTCATCAGCGTCCGGGAATTCACCGGCAATGGCTTCAAGGACGTCCAGCGGCGTGACCAGCCCCTGCACCACGCCAAATTCATTAGTTACGATGACGAAGCTGCCGCGCGCCCGACGCAGGACCCCGAGCAGATTGATCGGGTCCAGCGTTTCCGGAACGACAATTGCCGGGGAGGCAGAAGCTAGCGCCGCGACGTTTTCCCCCGACTCCAGGGCCACCAGCATCTCTTTCGCCCGCACGATACCAATGATTTCATCCAGCTCTCCGCGGCAGACCGGGAAGAGGCTGTGCGGCGACGACAGCAGCTGACGACGAATTTCATCTTCACTCTGCTCAGCGTCGACCCAGCTGATTTCTCCGCGCGGGGTCATGATGCTGCGCAGGGAGCGCTGGGCCAGGGTCAGCACGCCGTTAATCATGTAGCGCTCTTCTTCCGCAAAGGCGCCCTCAGGAACGGGCACCGCGGCTGGACTGTCTGCGTCATGGCTGACGGAGGCCTGTTTGCGGCCGCCCATCAGGCGCAGGATGGCATCCGCGGTCCGAGCGCGCAGCGGCAGCGTCGACTGGTGGCGAACAAAGTTACGGCGCGCCACCTGGTTAAAGAACTCGATAATGATCGAGAAACCGATCGCCGCGTACAGATACCCTTTCGGAATATGGAAGCCAAACCCTTCCGCCACCAGGCTAAGGCCAATCATCAACAGGAAGCTCAGACAGAGCACGACCACCGTCGGGTGCTGGTTGACAAAGCGCGTCAACGGCTTGGAGGCCAGCAGCATCAAGATCATCGCGATCACCACCGCCGCCATCATCACCGGCAGATGGTTAACCATCCCGACCGCCGTGATCACGGCGTCCAGGGAGAAGACGGCATCCAGCACCACTATCTGCAATACTACTACCCAGAAACTGGCATAGCCTTTACCGTGACCGGCATCGTGCTGGCGGTTTTCCAGCCGTTCATGCAGCTCGGTTGTCGCCTTAAACAACAAGAAGATCCCGCCGAGCAGCATGATGAGATCGCGCCCGGAAAAGGAGAAATCGGCGATGGTAATCAGTGGTTTCGTCAGCGTCACCATCCAGGAGATGACCGACAGCAGCCCCAGGCGCATCACCAGCGCCAGTGACAGGCCGATCAGACGCGCTTTATCGCGCTGCTTCGGCGGCAGTTTGTCCGCCAGGATGGCAATAAACACCAGGTTGTCGATACCGAGCACAATTTCCAGAACGATAAGCGTCAACAGGCCGGCCCAGATTGAGGGATCCATTAACAATTCCATGTACGACTCCGGTTTGCGGCAAGGTCAGTCATCGCCATGCCATGCAGGGGCGCGACACCAGGTGCTGAAAGAAATGCGGGATACGTAGAGGTGGCAATCAGATGCCAGAAAGTGAAAAGACGTCGATGACGGTCCATACTGCGGGCTATGCCCTATACTCCTGAGTAATTAAACGGAAGTTAAACATAGCAAAATATAGATCGAAATTGGAAATAATTTACCTGAATTTGCAATAACTAAGGCTATTTTTTGCGCTACAAAATTATTCGCAGACGATACGTGATTAACGGATCTTCATCACATTAATTATTTTTTCACTGTCTAAAATAATTCGCGGTAGTAACTATTTTCTATCTTACACCCTAACTGAATCGATTTTGTCCTCAAGAGTGATTCAGGATGTATCAAAGCAGATGATGCATTCACGATAATAAAGGAGGTAGCAAGTGACGATTGCTATTGTAATAGGCACACATGGTTGGGCTGCAGAACAGCTGCTGAAAACAGCAGAAATGCTGTTGGGCGAGCAGGAAAACGTTGGCTGGATCGATTTCGTTCCGGGTGAAAATGCCGAAACGTTGATCGAGAAATACAACGCCCAGTTGGCAAAACTGGATACCAGTAAAGGCGTGCTGTTTCTCGTCGATACATGGGGAGGCAGCCCTTTCAACGCTGCTAGCCGCATTGTCGTCGATAAAGAGCATTACGAAGTTATCGCCGGCGTCAATATCCCGATGCTGGTGGAAACCTTCATGGCCCGCGACGACGATCCTTCCTTTGATGAACTGGTCGCCTTAGCGGTTGAAACCGGCAGCGAAGGCGTGAAAGCGCTTAAAGCCAAACCGGTGGAAAAAGCGGCCCCTGCGCCCGCGCCTGCCGCAGCGCCAAAAGCCGCCGCACCGGCCAAACCCATGGGCCCGAACGACTACATGGTAATTGGCCTTGCGCGTATAGACGACCGTCTGATCCATGGTCAGGTCGCCACCCGCTGGACCAAAGAGACTAACGTTACCCGCATCATCGTTGTCAGTGATGAAGTGGCCGCGGATACCGTGCGTAAAACTCTGCTGACCCAGGTTGCGCCGCCGGGCGTCACCGCTCACGTGGTGGATGTGGCCAAAATGATCCGCGTCTACAACAACCCCAAGTATGCCGGACAGCGCGTTATGCTGCTGTTTACTAACCCGACCGACGTTGAACGTATCGTCGAGGGCGGCGTGAAAATCACCAGCGTCAACATCGGCGGTATGGCGTTCCGCCAGGGTAAAACCCAGGTTAACAACGCGATTTCAGTCGATGCCAAAGATATTGAGGCGTTTAAAAAGCTGAACGCCCGCGGTATCGAGCTGGAGGCACGTAAAGTGTCCACCGACCCGAAACTGAAAATGATGGATCTGATCGCTAAGGTTGATAAATAACCCGGCGGATCGCGCCCCAGTTTTCACTTTAAGACTTAATCAACAGGAGAAGTACAATGGAGATTACCCTTCTTCAGATTGTGCTGGTGTTCATCGTCGCGTGTATTGCGGGTATGGAGTCGGTACTTGATGAATTTCAGTTCCACCGTCCTCTGATCGCCTGTACGCTGATCGGCGCCGTTCTCGGCGATATGAAAACCGGTATTATCATCGGCGGTACGCTGGAGATGATAGCCCTGGGCTGGATGAACATCGGTGCGGCGGTAGCCCCTGATGCCGCGCTGGCGTCCATTATTTCCACCGTCCTGGTTATTGCCGGCCATCAGAGCATCGGCGCCGGTATCGCGCTGGCTATCCCGCTGGCGGCGGCAGGCCAGGTGCTGACCATCATCGTGCGCACCATCACCGTGGCCTTCCAGCACGCGGCGGATAAAGCGGCGGAGAATGGCAACCTGACCGCCCTGTCGTGGCTGCACGTCTCGTCCCTGTTCCTGCAGGCGATGCGTATCGCTATCCCGGCCGTTATCGTGGCGATTTCCGTCGGCACCAGCGAAGTTCAGGGCCTGCTGAATGCTATCCCGGAAGTGGTCACCAGCGGTCTGAACATCGCCGGCGGTATGATCGTGGTTGTCGGTTATGCAATGGTCATCAACATGATGCGCGCAGGCTATCTGATGCCGTTCTTCTACCTCGGCTTCGTCACCGCCGCCTTCACCAACTTCAACCTGGTGGCCCTGGGTGTGATTGGTGCGGTCATGGCAATCCTCTACATCCAGCTGAGCCCGAAATATAACCGCGTCGCCGGTGCGCCGGCTCAGGCGGCTGGTAACAACGATCTCGATAACGAACTGGACTAACAGGTGAGCGAAATGGTTGATATGACTAAAAATACCACCGAGAAAAAACTCACACAGAGTGATATTCGTGGCGTGTTCATTCGTTCTAACCTGTTCCAGGGTTCATGGAACTTCGAACGTATGCAGGCGCTGGGGTTCTGCTTCTCTATGGTTCCGGCGATTCGTCGTCTGTACCCGGAGAACAACGATGCGCGTAAGCAGGCGATTAAGCGTCACCTTGAGTTTTTCAACACCCACCCTTACGTTGCCGCTCCGGTACTGGGCGTAACGCTGGCGATGGAAGAGCAGCGCGCCAATGGCGCAGAGATTGACGATGGCGCTATCAACGGCATCAAAGTCGGTCTGATGGGACCGCTGGCCGGCGTTGGCGACCCGATCTTCTGGGGTACCGTGCGTCCGGTGTTTGCAGCCTTAGGCGCCGGGATCGCGATGAGCGGTAGCCTGCTCGGTCCTCTGCTGTTCTTTATCCTGTTCAACGCGGTGCGTCTGCTGACCCGTTACTACGGTGTCGCCTATGGTTATCGCAAAGGCGTGGATATCGTTAAAGATATGGGCGGCGGCTTCCTGCAGAAACTGACTGAGGGGGCGTCAATCCTCGGCCTGTTTGTCATGGGGGCGCTGGTTAACAAGTGGACGCATGTGAACATTCCGATGGTGGTGTCAAAAATCACCGGCTCTGACGGACAGGTTCACGTCACCACGGTGCAGACTATCCTTGATCAGCTGATGCCTGGTCTGGTGCCGCTGCTGTTGACCTTCGCCTGTATGTGGCTGCTGCGTAAGAAAGTTAACCCGCTGTGGATCATCGTTGGCTTCTTCGTCATCGGTATCGCCGGCTACGCGGTCGGCCTGCTGGGTCTGTAATTTCCAGGCTGTACGCCGGGGGCTTGCCCCCGGCTTTTTTTTATCAGGAGAAACGCAAAGCAATGACCTTCACGGACCTGGTGATCATCCTGTTTATCCTTGCGCTACTGGCCTACGCGATATATGACCAGTTTATTATGCCGAGGCGAAACGGCCCGGTACTGCTGGCCATCCCCCTGCTTCGCCGCAGTCGTGTTGACGGCATGATCTTTGTCGGCCTCACCGCCATTCTGATCTATAACAACATCACCCAGCACGGCACGGCGATCACCACCTGGCTATTATCTGCGCTGGCGCTGATGGGGCTCTATTTATTCTGGATCCGTACGCCGAAAATCATTTTTAAACCGCGCGGCTTTTTCTTCGCCAACGTGTGGATAGAATATCAGCGGATTAAAGAGATGAATTTATCCGAGGACGGTGTGCTGGTGATGCAATTAGAGCAACGGCGGCTGCTGATACGCGTACGAAATATCGACGATCTGGAGAAGATATACAAACTTCTCATTACAACTCAATGACTTAAAAATATAGCCAGCGCTATATTATTCCCGTTAGCAGCGGAGAAATATTATAGCCACGGCTATATTTCCCGCCTAACCTTATCTTTTTTATTAACTATTTTTTCACTTATAAATTTAAATGAAAATCGTTATCATTTGGTTATTAAAATAGCCCTCTTCTGTTATTGTTTTATATTCTAAAAATATGTTAAGGTTGCGCCCGTCGTTGGGGAGTAGCCGATTTCCTGCCCGCCAGGAAATGTACGTGTCAACATACTCGTTGCAAAACGTGGCACGTACGGGTTGAAGAGATTCAATCAGGCGAGACCATAGATACATCACTGCTGTACGTATTGCTCAGCCATTGAGCGGCTCCGCGTATGTTTACTGGGGGCAGCGATGTGTCATATGGATTATCCCCGGTCAGGACACGCACATGAATTTATCCGCTACCATTCTTCTCGCTTTCGGCATGTCCATGGACGCCTTCGCAGCCTCCATCGGCAAAGGCGCCACCCTGCATAAACCCAAATTTTCAGAGGCAGTACGCACCGGGCTGATTTTTGGCGCCATTGAAACCCTGACACCGCTGGTCGGCTGGGGGCTTGGCATGCTGGCCAGCCAGTTTATCCTCGAGTGGAATCACTGGATTGCCTTTATTTTACTGGTGTTTCTCGGCGGGCGAATGATCGTCGAAGGTTTTCGCGGCGACAGCGACGAGGCGTGCGAGGCGCCTCACCGACATGGTTTCTGGCTTCTGGTCACCACCGCCTTCGCCACCAGCCTTGACGCGATGGCCGTCGGCGTCGGTCTGGCCTTCCTGCAGGTCAGCATTGTGACCACCGCGCTGGCGATCGGCTGCGCCACCTTTATCATGTCGACGCTGGGGATGATGGTCGGTCGCTTTATCGGCCCGCTGCTTGGCAAACGAGCCGAAATTCTCGGCGGTATCGTGCTGATTGGCATCGGCAGCGAAATCCTCTGGAGCCATTTCACCGGTTAAGCTTTACGCTTCGCGCTGCCAGCAGTGGATCATAAAATCGGTCTGGCAACCAAAGGTCGGCTGCTGACGCAGCGCGGCGTGCACTTCGGCTTTAGCCCGCCATGCGAACGGCGTCATCTGCAGCAGGGCCTGCGCTTCACTTCCCGTCAGGATCATCGGGTAAGCCAGCTGCTGCTGAGCCTCCAGGCGGAACCCCGGCATCGCTTCCGTCTTCAGCTCATGCAGGCGAACTTCATCGTAAATCAGCCCTTTCAGCTCCAGTAGGTGACGGGGACCCGGCGTGGCGGTGATCACCCAACCACCGGGGCGCACCACCCGCGCCAGCTCTTCGGCGTTGCAGGGCGCGTAAATGCGCACTACCGCGTCGAAGCTAGCGTCGGAAAAGGGCAGGCGCTGGCTGGAGGCCACGCAAAAATTCACCTGCGGGTAGCGTTTTGCCGCCGCGCGGATCGCCGGCTTCGACACGTCCAGCCCCCAGCTGCGGCTGGCGATGGCGGCAAACGCGTGGGTGTAATACCCCTCGCCACAGCCGATATCCAGTAAATCCGTAGGGGCGTAATGTCGCAGCCGCTCAGCGATAGCATCCCGTAGCGGCTGATAATGTCCGGCGTCGAGGAACGCCCGCCGGGCCTGCATCATTTCGGCGCTATCGCCGGGATCGCGCGACCGCTTGAACTGCACCGGTAGCAGATTGACGTACCCCTCTTTCGCCAGATCGAACTGATGCCGCTGTGGGCAGGAATAGTGGTTGTCGCTACGGCTGAGCGGCGCGTGACAAAGGGGGCAACTGTATGACATGACGGCTCCGGTGTTGCTGAAAGGGCGAAAGTGTAGCGCTATTCGCCCCTGCAGACCACTGTTACAGCGCCGGCCCCTGTGGGTGGCTATCGTGCATTACGATCAGATTCTCCGCCCCTTGCGGCATGCCGTCCGGCATGACGTTCTCCAGCCGCAGGACATCGCCCATGATCTGGCTGAAGACCGGCGCGGACACAGCGCCGCCGTAATAGGAACCATTGCTCGGATCGTTCATCACCACCACCAGCGCGAACTGTGGTCGACTGGCGGGCGCCACGCCGGCGGTATAGGCCACATACTTATCGATATATTTGCCGTCCGGGCCGATTTTCTTCGCCGTGCCGGTTTTTACCGCCACCCGGTAGTCGCGTACCGCCGCTTTGGTACCGCCCCCGCCCGGGAGCGCCACGCTCTCCATCATATGTTCCACGCTATGCACAATACTCTCCGGCATCACCCGCGTGCCCATCACCGGCGGATCGATGCGGGTAATCGACAGTGGTCGCGCAATGCCGAAGCCGCCGATGGTGGCGTAGACGTGGGCGAGCTGGAGCGGGGTGACCATCAAACCATAGCCGAAGGCGAAGGTGGCGCGATCCAGTTGCCCCCAGTAGCGGCGATGCGGCATCAGCCCGGCGCTTTCGCCGGTCAACCCCAGCCCCGTCGGTTCGCCAAAGCCGAAAGCTTTATAGGTATCGATCAGATGCTGCACCGGCATGGCGAGCGAGAGATGGGACACGCCGGTATCGCTGGATTTCTGCAGGATCCCGGTCAGGCTCAGCTCCGGATAATAGCCCACATCGCGAATACGATGGCCATCGAGGACGAACGGATGGGTATCCACCACGCTGTCTGGCTGGACAATCCCCTGCTGTAGCGCAGTCATGATCACCAGCGGTTTGACCGTCGACCCGGGCTCGAAGGTGTCGCTGATGGCCCGGTTGCGAAAATCATCCAGCGTCGCGCTATCGCGATTGTTCGGATTGAAGTCCGGATAGCTGGCCATCGCCAGGATCTCGCCGGTATCAATTTTGATCAATACCGCCGCCCCGGACTCTGCTTTGTTCCAGCGGACGGCGTTGTCGAGGGCGTCTTCCGTCACCGTCTGCAGGCGTTCATCAATACTCAGCTGCAGATTATGCGCCGGAACCGGCGGCACTTCGGTAATGTTCTCAATGACATTGCCATGTTTATCTTTACGCACCAGACGTCGCCCGGGTTTACCGGTCAACTGGGCGTTAAAGCTTTTCTCCACCCCTTCGATGCCCTGATTATCAACATTGGTAAAGCCCAGCAGATTGGCAGCCACGTGGCCCGCCGGGTAGAACCGTCGCGATTCATCGCGCAGGTAGACGCCCGGCAGATGCAGTTTATCAATCCACTCAGCCTGCTCGGGATTGATCTGACGCGCCAGATAGAGAAAGCGAGCGTGGGGATGACTCTGTACCCGCTGGGCCAGCTCTCCGAGGTTGAGGTGCAGCGCTTCGGCCATCGCCTGCCAGCGGGGCCCATAGCCCACACCGCCCTTCTCCATAGTGGTCTGCGGGTCGATCCAGATAGCACTGACCGGAACGCTCACCGCCAGCGGCCGTCCTTCCCGGTCGCTGATCATCCCCCGCTCAACCGCTACGGGTTCTTCGCGCAGGGAGCGCATATCTTCTTGTTTTACCAGGTTATCGGGGGAGATAATTTGTAGCCAGCCCACGCGGACCAGCAGCAGCCCCAGACAACCGAGAATGGCCACACACAGTAACCCGAAGCGAATCGGGGTGAAACTGGCGGCGGACTTCGTTTTTTTCTTTAGCACAATAGCTCCGGCATTGTTTTGCAACCAACTGATTTAACAGAAAATTAGCAAAACAGACTGCTACACAATGCTAATAAAGATGAGTATTTGCAACAAGACGCGACGGGAGGGGGAAAAATGACATGCTTTGCAATAAAAATGCAAAAGCCCCGCGCAGGCGAGGCTTTTATACAAGAAGAGTGGTCTTGTATCAGATAGCAGTTACGTTAACTGCAGCCGGACCTTTCTGGCCGTCCTGAATTTCGAACTCAACGTTCTGGCCTTCAGCCAGAGTTTTGAAGCCGTTACCCTGGATAGCGGAGAAGTGTACGAACACGTCTTTGCTGCCATCAGCCGGAGTAATGAAACCAAAACCTTTAGACTCGTTGAACCACTTAACTTGACCTTTAATCTTTGCCATTTGCAAAATTCCTTAGACTGTTTTCTTCGCCTGCTGGCGTTTACCTAGATAAAACTGACACATAACTGCATGAGGCACTAATTTAAGGTTCGGCAGAGAAGCGGTATTCAACGACAACGTGTTTACTCAGGACTTCTTTACTGAAAATGCCACACATAAACAGAACTGTACCTCGTTTAACCCGAAACGTGTTATCACACACTACGTAAATAATGGCAAGCCATTTTTAAACGTGTCTCGATCGTTCGCACAAATTATAAGGTAATCATTTGATCGCCTGCACATTTATGCGTCTTTGCCGCCCCTGGCAAGGCGCTACAGCATCAACCAATATCGCCCATTCGTTGCCTCATTACTGCAACTTTTTTACCATAGCTCAACAACTTCGCTTCGTCCAGGTATGTCCGTACACGAACTGCTGTGATGTAAGCGTCTGGTGGGCAACGGTGAATATTGATGCGCATAATTCGTTATAACTCCAGACTAAAAATCGCTAAGCCGTGCCAGTGTAGTGATAATAAAACCTGTTAGTCGTCACGCTAAAAATAGTGCTAATTCTGCACCTTAATAATGAAAAAAAGATGACAGTGTCACGTTACCCAACAATAAACGCGGCGAGAATGACTTTATTTACAGCGTGTAATAAAGAGGATATTGCACTAAGAAAGGAATAATGGAATAAGAATAAGATATTACCGCCCGCTATCATGCAGGTGCGCATCTTATGATGCACACCTGTCGGGCGCCTTAACGTTCAGCTACCAGGCGGATAAACTCATCCTCCCCTTTCGCCTTGCCGGCGACGGTCGGCTCAGCCACATCCTCTTTCTCTGGCGCATTAGCTTCGCACAGGCGACGTAACAGCGCATTCTGCCGCTTTTGCTGATCCAGCAGCGCTTGCAGCAGCTCTATCTGCTCATTCGCCCGCGAACTGGCGCGGTTGACGAAGAACCATAACAACAGACCAACAAGCAGCAGCGCCACAGACACAGCCAGCGATGCCAGATTTAAAATCCCAGGATTTAGTAACTCACTCATTTCACCACCTCAAAGAGAAGGCGTTCATTCTACCACCCGCGGCGCAGAAGGAAATCAGTCGGCAGAAAAATGTCTTACCACGGAATAAATTTATTAATAGTGCAAATGCCGCTGAAAAACTGAACATCCTGGTCGCACATTACGTTAAGCATCTGAGTCCACAGCAACAGGCAGCCTGCTATGATGACTATCAGTAAAACCCACCGTAATTTTTTCACTCCACTCTCCGCATCAGTACGCAATGTCGCCAGGATAGCACGGCCTTCTTAAACCGCGGCTAACTGTATTACGAAAGGTAAGTTTAGGAATCATCGACTTGTTTCAAAACGTGTTCGTGTCAAAATCACGCCAGGGATCATACAAATAATGAGGCATCAATGCGATTAATCATTCGTACTATTATCTTGGTGGCTATCTTATGGATTGGCGTATTATTGAGCGGTTATGGGGTGTTATTCCACAGTGAGGAAAACGTCGGCGGTCTGGGTCTTAAGTGCCAATACCTCACCGCCCGCGGAGTCAGCACCGCACTTTATGTTCATTCCGACAGCGGAGTGATCGGCGTCAGCAGTTGCCCTCTGCTGCGTAAAAGCACAACCGTGGTTGATAACGGCTAACATCGAACCGGCGATCGCGACGTAGCGCCGCGGTCGCCAACCCGGTATCCGCCGCCTCAGAACGGATAGTCGTTGTATCCCATTTGTTCAGAAATCTTACGCGCCGCCTGATGGAGCATCGCCACGTATTCATGCAAGCGTTCTTCAGAGAAACGTAGCGTTGGGAAAGAGATGCTCAGCCCGGCGATGACCACGCCGAAACGGTCAAACACCGGCACGCCAATGCAGCGCAGCCCCTCTTCCTGTTCCTCATTATCCTCGCCATAGCCCTGCTCGCGAACGCCATCCAGCACTTTTAGCAACTCCTCGGTGCTGGTAATGGTCCGCTCGGTGCTGCGCTTATACTCCACGCCGTCGAGGATCTGCTCCACTTCGCTGCGATCGCGCCATGCCAGCAGCACCTTGCCAATCGCGGTACTGTACAGCGGGTTGCGGCGGCCAATACGCGAGTACATCCGCAGGTTATACATCGAGTCAATTTTATGGATGTAGACGATACTGTCTTCATCCAGCGCCCCAAGATGGATGGTCTCTTTCGTCAGTCGCGAAAGTTCGCGCATCTGAATATCGGCGCTGCGCACCAGGTCGACGTTCTGCAGCGCGCGCGCGCCCAGTTCGAACAGCTTGAGGGTGAGAGAGTATTTCTCAGACTCTCCTTCCTGTGCCACATAGCCCAGTGATTTCATGGTCTGTAAAAAGCGATAAACGGTGCTTTTCGACATCATGACGCGCTGGGACAGTTCGGTAATGCCAATTTCACGCTCTTCACCCAGCGCCTGTAGGATGCCGAAAACCTTCAATACCGAAGAGACAGAATCTGGCTGTTTATCCAAATCTGCACCTGCCATTTATCACCTCGTCGTAACTGTTTTATAAAAATTAGAACCGGTTTTTATTATAAATTCGCCGCCTCTGAGCCGCAATCATTCTTCTGCCACTTCGTTACAAATCTGCGACATACTGCGAATTAATCAATGCTAAACTCATCATTCAAAAAACCGTTTCATTTAAGACTCATATTCACCATGGATAAAAATTCTTCTGATGGCGTGCCGTTGCCGCAACGCTATGGCGCCATTCTGACCATCGTGCTTGGGCTGACCATGGCCGTGCTTGACGGGGCTATCGCCAACGTCGCGCTGCCGACTATCGCCAGCGATCTCAACGCCTCACCGGCGGCTTCAATCTGGATCGTTAACGCCTACCAAATCGCCATTGTCATCGCCCTGCTGCCGCTCTCCTTCCTCGGCGACATGGTCGGCTATCGGCGTATCTATAAGATAGGCCTGGTGGTGTTTATCTTTACCTCGCTGGCCTGCGCGCTGTCGCGTAGCCTCGAAATGCTAACCTTCGCCCGCGTCGCGCAGGGATTGGGCGGCGCCGCGCTGATGAGCGTCAACACCGCGCTGATCCGTCTGATTTATCCGCAGCGCTTTCTTGGTCGCGGCATGGGCATTAACTCTTTTGTCGTTGCCGTCTCTTCGGCGGCCGGCCCGACTATCGCCGCAGCGATCCTCTCCCTCGCCTCATGGCAATGGCTGTTTTTAATAAACGTGCCTCTCGGCATCGTCGCCTTTATTCTGGCCATGCGCTTTCTGCCGCCCAACAGCGCGCGCAGCAAAATCATCCGCTTCGATCTGCCGAGCGCCATTATGAACGCCCTTACCTTCGGGCTGCTGATCACCGCCCTGAGCGGTTTCGCCCAGGGGCAGTCCACTCAGCTGGTGCTGGCGGAGGTCGCCGCTATGCTGGTGGTGGGGTTCTTCTTCGTTCGCCGCCAGCTCACGATGCCCGTCCCCCTGCTGCCGGTCGACCTGCTGCGTATCCCACTCTTCTCTCTCTCTATCTGCACTTCCATCTGCTCCTTCTGCGCGCAGATGCTGGCGATGGTCTCCCTGCCCTTTTTTCTGCAGTCGATGATGGGGCGCAGCGAAGTGGAGACTGGTCTGCTGCTAACGCCGTGGCCGTTAGCGACCATGGTGATGGCGCCGCTGGCCGGCTATTTGATCGAGAAATGTCATGCCGGGCTGCTGGGGGCTGTCGGCCTGCTGATTATGGCCTGCGGCCTGTTCGGCCTGGCGCTGCTGCCCTCGTCGCCCTCCGATCTGGATATCATCTGGCGCATGGCGCTGTGCGGCGCCGGCTTCGGGCTGTTTCAGTCGCCGAACAACCATACCATCGTCGCCTCGGCTCCGAGCCATCGTAGCGGCGGCGCCAGCGGCATGCTGGGCACCGCTCGCCTGCTCGGACAGAGCACCGGCGCGGCGCTGGTGGCGCTGCTATTCAATTTGCTCGGTAACAACGGCACCCACACCGCCCTGCTGCTGGCCGGCACCCTGGCTATCGTCGCCGCGCTAATTAGCGGTCTGCGGGTCACTCAGCCGCGCGCAGCCTGACGGACGGTAAAAAAAATCCGCAGCTTGCGGGCTGCGGATTTTCGTTTTCAGCGTCAGAAGATAGATTATTTCAGATATTCACCGCTACGCAGGGCTTCAATACGCTTATCCAGCGGCGGGTGAGTCATAAACAGTTCGCTCATGGATTTCGCTTTACCGTTAATGCAGAACGCCATCATGCTGCTGGCTTCCTGCGGCTCATAGCTGGTTTTCAGACGCTGCAGGGCTGCAATCATCTTCTCGCGGCCTACCAGACGCGCCGAGCCGGCGTCAGCATGGAACTCACGGTAACGCGAGAACCACATGGTGATTATGCTGGCCAGAATACCGAACACCAGCTCAAGCACCGTGGCGACCGCGAAGTAGATCAGCGGGTTGCCATTGCTGCTCTCCCCTTCATCTTCCCGGTTGCCGCCGAGGAAACCGGCCGCAATCTGCGCGATAACGCGGGAGATAAAGATAACGAAGGTGTTCACCACCCCCTGGATCAGGGTCATGGTAACCATATCGCCATTGGCGATGTGGCTGATTTCATGGGCAATGACCGCTTCCGCTTCATCACGGCTCATGTTTTGCAACAGCCCGGTGCTGACGGCGACCAGCGAGGCGTCACGACGCGCGCCGGTGGCGAAGGCGTTAATGTCAGGCGCGTGATAGATAGCTACCTGCGGCATGGCAATACCTACCTGCTGCGCCTGCTGCGCAACGGTATTCATCAGCCAGCGTTCCGTTTCGTTGCGCGGCTGCTCGATCACTTCCCCACCCACTGACTTCAGCGCCATCCACTTCGACATCATCAGCGAAACGATAGAACCACCGAAGCCGAACAGCAGGGCCATAATCAGAAGACCGGTCATGCTGCTGGATTGGATCCCCGTGAGGCTTAACACCAGCCCGAACACGACCATCACTGCCAGGTTCGTCAGCAGGAAAAGCGCGATTCGCATCATAATTTTCTTTTTACCTCAATTTAACAAAACGCACTATGCGATTACCCACATCGTATGGGTCAGGCTGCAATTTTCAACCATCAGCCCCCGCTAAGTCACGATAAAAACACAACTTTACATTTTGTAGCATCTTGCTGACAGCGGCAGCGCAGGTTGACATTTTGTTAGATGAGCTGAATGGCGATGACAACGCGCACAAAAAAAACGGGCACCTCTCAGGGTGCCCGTTAGCAACTTATTTGCTGGCCGGCGGTTCCACCGCCGGGCGCGCTTTTTCCAGATGCGCCAGGTCTACCGCGATATGGACCGTTTCATCAAGATACGGATCCGGCTCCTGGTAATCCTTCGGCAGATCGTCCAGTTTTTTCAGCGGCGGCTTGCCTTCGCGTTTCAGGCGATCGTTAATCCGCGCCAGACGAATCGCATCATCTTCTTCGTTCTCTTTCTCACGCTGGGCGTAGTTCAGAGAGACGATGTTACGTTTGTCCTTCATCGCGTTATAACGGGCAATATCCTTCATGATGTACTGGAATTCAGGATCCTGCGCAATACGCTCGTCGTGGCGCTTGAGCAGCTCCGGTCCAAACGGGGTCAGATCCCCGGACTTCACATAGGTGGCCGCGTTGATGCTATCCCACGGCAGCGCGTTGTCTTCATACTGCTCGCCGGTTTCGCGATCTTCATTGCCGGTTGGCATCATGATATCCGGCGTCACGCCTTTGCGCTGCGTACTGCCGCCGTTAATACGATAGAACTTCTGGATGGTGTACTGGACGGAACCCAACGCCGGCCACTCCGGACGCAGCATTTGATCGTAAATACGATTCAACGAGCGATACTGCTGTACCGTCCCTTTACCGAAGGTCGGTTCGCCAACGATCAGCGCGCGGCCATAGTCCTGCATCGCTGCGGCGAAGATCTCAGACGCCGAGGCGCTAAAGCGGTCAACCAGCACCACCAGCGGCCCTTTGTAATAAACCACGCCATCGTTGTCGCTGTCTTCGCGCACTTTGCCATTATTATCCCGCACCTGCACCACCGGACCGGACGGAATAAACAGACCCGAGAGCGATACCGCCTCTGTCAGCGCTCCGCCGCCGTTGCTGCGCAGGTCAATGATGATGCTGCTGACGTTCTGTTTTTCCAGCTTCTGCAGCTGCACTTTCACGTCATCGGTCAGGCCAACGTAAAAGCCTGGAATATCCAGCACGCCGACTTTTTCTTTCCCGACGGTTTTCACCGACATCTTCACCGCACGGTCTTCCAGACGAATGCGCTCACGGGTCAGCGTTACAATACGCGTCTTGGCTCCTTTACCGGCCGGCAGGATTTCAAGACGAACCTTGCTGCCCTTCGGCCCTTTAATCAGCGCCACGACGTCATCCAGACGCCAGCCGATGACATCAACCATCGACTTCCCGGTCTGGCCAACGCCAACGATGCGATCGCCGACGCTGATCGCTTTGCTTTTCGCGGCTGGACCGCCAGCCACCAGCGAATTAATGACGGTATAGTCATCATCCATCTGCAGCACGGCGCCGATCCCCTCGAGTGAGAGGCTCATTTCGGTGTTGAACTGCTCGGTATTACGCGGCGACAGATAATTTGTGTGCGGATCGATTTCGCGAGCGAAGGCGGTCATCGCCAGCGAGAAGACATCTTCGCTGTTGGTTTGCGCCAGGCGACGGATAGCAAACTTATAGCGACGGGTTAAGGTGTCGCGGATCTCTTTATCGTCTTTACCCGCCAGCTTCAGGCTTAACTGGTCAAACTTAACCTTAGCGTCCCACAGCTTGTTCAGCTCGGCCTCGTCTTTTGGCCACGGCGCTTTGGAGCGGTCAAGGTTGAAATTATCATTGCCGGTAAAGTCCATCGGACGTTCAAGCACCTTCAGCGCATACTGATAGCGCTCGAAGCGGCGCTGCTGCCCCAGGTTGTAGAGGTCGTAAAAGACGTCCAGTTTCCCGCTGCGCAGCTCATCGCCAATTTGGTCTTTTTTAGCCGCAAACTTCGCCACATCGCTGGCCAGCAGCACATTGTGGCTGTAGTCCAGCAGGTTCAGGTAACGGTCAAAAATCTTTGCCGAGAAGGCGTTGTCGAGATCAAACTGACGGTAATGAGAGCGGGTAAAGCGCGACGTCACGCGCTCGCTTACCGTCGCGTGCTGCGGCTCTTCTTTCAGCACGGGGATTTGATCTGCGCGGGTTATGTCATCAACAGCGAATGCATGGCCTGCTATTGCCAGCAGGCCCGCAAGCGCGGTGATTTTAAAAAATGTGTTCATGCCTGGCCCGGCCTCCGTTTCAGAACACCAGGTGTTCTGCGCGTACAATCATTGACATACCAGAAGTCAGCTGTACACGAACGCCATCTTTGGTGATTTCCAGAACGGTGGCGTCCATGGCGTTATTGCCTGCTTTTACCTTCAGCGCCTGGCCGACGGTCAGAACGGAAACATCCGATACCGGAGTAAGACGCTCTTCACGCGGGGCTTTGGCCGCAACAGGACGCGGTTTACGCTGTTCAGCGCCTTCTTTACGACGCGGCTGCTGAGGACGCGGTTTACGCTCGCGGCGAACGCCTTCATCCTGCTGGCCTGCGGCCGCAGCGGCTTCGCGTTTTTTCGCCTGCTGGGCTGCGCGCTGCGCCTGAACGCGAGCTTTCGCTTCTTCCAGCTGCTGACGCGCATGGGCAATGTGCTGCTCTTCCAGTTCGCCGCACGGATTGCCATCCAGGTCAACGCGAATAGCGCCGGCTTTTACGCCGTACAGATAACGCCAGCTGGACGTGTAGAGACGTAATGCAGCGCGAAGCTGGGTCTTGCTGAGATTCATCTCACCACCCACTCGCTCAACGAGATCCTGAAAAATTCCGATTTTCAGGGGGCGCGCTTCACCTTCAGCGCTAAAGCACTGCGGGAAACGTTCGGCCAGAAAGGCGATAACTTCTTTACTGCTATTCAACTTAGGTTGATTTTCCATGAAATTTCCTGATTACAACGGACGTAGCCAACAAGCCGCAGGCATGAACAGGCGACATTATAATGACGTCCTCGCTAAATGCTACGTTATCCGTTGATTATCCCACGACACGGGTAAAGATTTTTTGATAATCCGTGGCCGCAATGAGTTTTTCCAGATGCTCGACCAGCGTGCGCAACCCCTGCTCATCTTCAGCGGTGAAGCGCCCGTAAGCCGGACTATCGATATCCAGCACGCCGATAATCTGGCCATTCACGCGCAGAGGGAAGACAATTTCCGAATTACTGGCGGCATCGCAGGCAATGTGGCCGTCAAAGGCGTGGACGTCCTCGACGCGCTGGACCTGAGCCTGCGCCACCGCCGCGCCGCATACGCCTCGCCCGACCGGGATCCGCACGCAGGCCAGTTTGCCCTGGAACGGTCCCAACACCAGGGTATCGCCTTCCAGAAGGTAGAAACCGGCCCAGTTGACCTCGCTCAGCCGCTCGAACAGCAGCGCGCTGGTATTGGCGATCATCGCCAGAAAACTGGTTTCACCTGCCATTAATGCCTGGAAATCGCGGTTCAGATCCGCGTAAAATTCTGTTTTGCTCATTATATCTTCACTTTGTTGTCTTACTGCCTGATACGTACAGCCTACTAAAATAAGCATTAAATGCGCTTGGGCTCAAGATGAATTCATTCATAGGTTAAGATAGTGAGATACATTCATTCCTGTACGTAATAAATGCCGATAAAAACACCCACCCTCAAACCTGCGAAAAAGATGGTCGTGCATACCGTCAGCACGCCGCTTCCCTATGCGCATTATCAGCGCTGTACGCAGTGTGACATGCTCTTCCGCTTACCGGTGCTCAAACGCAACCAAAGCGCCTGGTGTCCGCGCTGTAACGCGAAGGTGCGCGATGGTCGCGACTGGTCGCTGACCCGCCTGGGCAGCATGGCCCTCGCGATGCTATTGCTCATGCCTTTCGCCTGGTCTGAACCTCTGCTGCGCCTGCATCTGTTGGGCGTACGCATCGACGCCAACGTCCTGCAGGGGATCTGGCAGATGACCGCGCAGGGCGATCCGATTACCGCCGCCATGGTGCTGTTTTGCGCGGTGGTCGCCCCGGTGCTGCTGGTGGTCTCCATCAGCTATCTCTGGCTGGGCAATGTGCTGGGGATGAACCTGCGGCCGGTGCTGCTGATGCTCGGCAAGCTTAAAGAGTGGGTGATGCTGGATATCTATCTGGTGGGCATCGGCGTCGCCTCCATCAAGGTGCAGGATTACGCCTTCCTGCAGCCGGGCATCGGTCTGGTGGCGTTTATCTCCCTGACGTTGTTGAGCATCCTGACGCTTATTCATATGAACGTCGAAGAGCTATGGGAGCGTTTCTATCCCGAGCGTCCGGCGACCCGCGCCGATAATAATCTGCAGGTGTGCACCGGCTGCCATTACACCGGCTATCGCGACGCGCGCGGCCGCTGCCGACGCTGCCACACGCCGCTGCATCATCGCCGACCGCAGAGCCTGCAGCGCAGCTGGGCGGCGCTGATTGCCTCGCTGGTTTTCCTCTTTCCGGCCAACCTGTTGCCAATCTCCATCATCTACGTCAACGGCGCGCGCCAGGACGACACGATCCTCTCGGGGATCATCTCCCTGGCCAGCAGCAATATCGCCATTGCCGGGGTCGTGTTTATCGCCAGTATTTTGGTGCCATTCACCAAAGTTATAGTGTTATTTACCCTGCTGCTCAGCATACAATTCAAGTGCGAGCAGGGATTGCGCACCCGCATCCTGCTGCTGCGGCTAATCACCTGGATTGGCCGTTGGTCGATGCTGGATCTGTTTGTTATCTCACTCACCATGTCGCTAATAAATCGCGATCAGCTCCTCGCCTTCACCATGGGGCCGGCTGCGGTTTACTTTGGCGGCGCGGTAATTTTAACTATTCTTGCAGTTGAATGGCTGGACAGCCGCTTACTTTGGGACGCACATGAGTCAGGAAACGCCCGCTTCGCAGACTGAAGCCAGAATAAAAACCAAACGCCGTATTTCGCCATTCTGGCTGCTGCCGGTCATCGCGTTGCTGATTGCCGCCTGGCTAATCTGGACCAGCTTTGACGACCGCGGATCGACGATTACGATTGATTTCCAGTCCGCGAACGGCATCGTGCCGGGACGGACGCCGATCCGCTATCAGGGGGTTGAAGTCGGCACCGTCCAGGATATTAGCCTCAGTAAAGATCTGAGTAAGATTGAGGTTTCGGCCAGCATCAAACGCGATATGAAAGATGCGCTGCGCAAAGAGACCCAGTTCTGGCTGGTCACGCCGAAAGCCTCTCTGGCCGGCGTATCGGGCCTCGATGCGCTGGTGGGCGGGAACTACATCGGCATGATGCCGGGCAAGGGTGAACCCGAAGATCACTTTGTCGCCCTCGACACCCAACCTAAATACCGCATCAACAACGGCGAGCTAATGATCCACCTGCAGGCGCCGGATCTTGGCTCTCTGAACAGCGGCTCGCTGGTCTACTTCCGGAAAATCCCGGTCGGGCGGGTATATGACTATTCCCTGAATGCCAATAATCAGGGGGTGACCATCGATGTGCTAATTGAGCGCCGGTTTACCAATCTGGTGAAAAAAGGCAGCCGCTTCTGGAACGTCTCAGGCGTCAAGGCCGACGTCGGCCTGAGCGGGGCCAAAGTGCAACTGGAGAACCTGTCCGCGCTGGTGAACGGCGCCATCGCCTTTGACTCCCCCGCCGATTCGCATGTCGCCTCGCAAAACGATGAATATCACCTGTATGAAGATCTGGCGCATAGCCAGCGCGGCGTGGTAGTGACCCTCGATCTGCCTGATGGCGATGGACTGAAAGCGGGCTCGACGCCGCTCATGTATCAGGGGCTGGAGGTGGGCCAGTTAAGCAAACTGAATCTAAACCCCGGCGGCAAAGTTACTGGCGAGATGACCGTCGACCCGAGCGTGGTGACGCTGCTGCGGGAGAAAACGCTGATTCAGATGAAGAAGCCGAAGCTCTCCCTCGATAACCCCAGCATTAGCACCCTGCTCACCGGCAATACCTTTGAGCTGGTGCCCGGCGAAGGCGAGCCACGCAATCACTTCTCGGTAATGCCCGCGGATAAAGCGCTGCTGGATGAGCCCAACGTCGCCACCGTTACCCTCTCGGCGCCGGAGAGCTACGGCATCGACGGCGGTCAGCCGCTGGTGCTGCACGGAGTAAAAGTCGGCCAGGTGCTGGAGCGTAAACTGACGGCCAAAGGGGTAACCTTTCAGGTTGCCATTGATCCTGAATACCGCGATCTAATTCACGGCGACAGCAAATTTGTGGTTAACAGTCGTCTGGACGTCAAAGTGGGGCTCGACGGCGTGCAGGTGCTGGGCGCCAGCGCCAGCGAATGGGTGAACGGCGGGATCAGGGTGATCCCGGGCGAAAAAGGCAAAATGCAAAGCAGCTATCCGCTGTACGCTAACCTTGAAAAGGCGCAGGAAAATAGCCTGAGCGAAGTGCCGACCACTACCCTGAGCCTGTCTGCTGAGACGCTGCCTGACGTTCAGGCCGGCTCGGTGGTGCTGTATCGTAAATTCGCCGTCGGCGAGATCATCGCCGTCAAACCGCGCAAGGATGCATTCGATATCGATCTGCATATCAAGCCGGAGTACCGCTACCTGCTGACCAACAACAGCGTCTTCTGGGCGGAAGGCGGTGCGAAGGTCAAGCTTGACGGTAACGGACTCACCGTGCAGGCCTCGCCGCTGGCGCGCGCGATCAAAGGGGCGATCAGTTTCGATAACCTCAATGGCAGCAGCGCCGGAGCACGGCTGAATAACAAACGTATCCTTTATGCATCTGAAACGGCGGCGCGCGCCGTGGGCGGCCAAATCACCCTGCACGCGTACGACGCCGGGAAGATGGCGGCCGGAATGCCGATTCGTTATCTCGGCATCGACATCGGTCAAATCCAGTCGCTGGAGCTAATCACCGCCAAAAACGAAGTGCAGGCGAAAGCGGTGCTCTATCCGGAATACGTCGGCACCTTCGCCCGCGCCGGGACCCGCTTCTCGGTGATCACTCCGCAAATCTCCGCCGCGGGCGTGGAACATCTCGACACCCTGTTCCAGGCCTACATCAACGTTGAGCCCGGCCGCGGCCCGGCACGACGCGATTTTGAGATCCAGGATACGACGATCAGCGATTCGCGTTATATCGACGGCCTTAACATCGTGGTGGAAGCGCCGGAGGCGGGGTCGCTTGGCATCGGTACGCCGGTCCTGTTCCGCGGACTGGAAGTCGGGACGGTTACCGGACTGTCGCTGGGGTCGATGTCTGACCGGGTGATGGTTAAGCTGCGCATCAGTAAGCGCTACCAGTACCTGGTACGTAATAACTCGGTGTTCTGGCTGGCCTCGGGTTACAGCCTCGACTTCGGCCTGATTGGCGGGGTGGTGAAAACCGGTACCTTCAATCAGTTTATCCGCGGCGGGATCGCCTTTGCCACGCCGCCGGGCACGCCGCTGGCGCCGAAGGCCCAGGATGGCAAGCACTTCCTGCTGCAGGAGAGCGAGCCGAAAGAGTGGCGGGAGTGGGGCACCGCTCTGCCGCAGTAATGCCCCCTTCTCCCGCCCCGGGCAACGCCGGGCGCGGGGAGAGGGTAAACCGCACGCCCCGGTGTCACGCGCCGGGGCGTTTGTGCTAAACTGCGCACCCTTTTTTTCTGTGGTGCGCTGCCCGTGGCTGAAAATACTGTCTATTTCCCTGAAGCGTTTCTCGCTCAAATGCGCGCGGCGATGCCAGCGCATCTCTCTTTCGACGACTTTATCGCCGCCTGTCAGCGCCCGCTACGCCGCAGTATTCGCGTCAATACGCTGAAGATTAGCGTCGATGATTTCCTCTCTCTGGTTGCCCCCTACGGCTGGCAGCTCGCGCCGGTGCCCTGGTGCGCAGAGGGATTCTGGATCGAGCGAGAGGATGACGACGCGCTGCCGCTGGGCAGTACCGCCGAACATCTCAGCGGGCTGTTCTATATTCAGGAAGCCAGTTCGATGCTGCCGGTCGCCGCCCTGTTCGCCGATAACCGGCAGCCCGAACGGGTGATGGACGTTGCCGCCGCCCCGGGATCGAAAACCACCCAAATTGCAGCCCGAATGGGCAACGCGGGCGGCATTCTCGCCAATGAATTCTCCGCCAGCCGGGTGAAGGTGCTGCATGCCAACATCAGCCGCTGCGGCATCAGCAACGTCGCTCTGACCCACTTCGACGGCCGGGTTTTTGGCGCGGCCTTGCCCGAAACCTTCGATGCCATCCTGCTTGACGCCCCCTGCTCCGGCGAAGGGGTTGTACGTAAAGACGCCGACGCGCTGAAAAACTGGTCGCCGGAGAGCAACCTCGACATCGCCGCCACTCAGCGCGAGCTTATCGACAGCGCCTTCCATGCTCTGCGCCCTGGCGGGACGCTGGTGTATTCCACCTGCACCCTGAATCGTGAAGAAAATCAATCGGTCATTGAGTGGCTGCTGTCCCGCTATCCGCAGGCGGTGGAGATCCTGCCGCTGGGAGAGTTGTTTCCCGGCGCAGCCGACGCCTTAACCGCGGAAGGTTTTCTGCACGTTTTTCCGCAAATTTACGATTGCGAAGGCTTCTTTGTCGCGAGGTTGCGCAAAACTGCGGCGATCGATCCGCTCCCGGCGCCAGGCTATAAGGTCGGTAAATTCCCGTTTACGCCGCTGAAAGACCGGGAGGCCGCCGCGGTAACTGCCGCCGCCAGGGCTGTTGGCCTGGAGTGGGACGCAGGCCATACGCTGTGGCAGCGGGATAAAGAGCTGTGGCTGTTTCCGCTGGCTTTGGAGCCCCTGTTCGGCAAGGTGCGCTTTTCTCGCATCGGCGTGCGCCTGGCGGAGCTGCACAATAAGGGGTACCGCTGGCAGCATGAGGCGGTTATCGCCTTTGCCGCGCCGCAGCGCGCCTTCGAGCTGTCGCAGGAGGAAGCGGAGGAATGGTATCGCGGGCGCGACGTCTATCCGCAAACCGCGCCTGGGCAGGATGAAACCATTGTGACCTTCCAGGGCGTCCCGCTGGGCCTGGCGAAGCGCGTCGGCTCCCGACTGAAGAACAGCTATCCGCGCGAACTGGTGCGCGATGGAAAACTTTTTGCCGGCAAGGTGTGAGGCCGCGCAAAAAATGCGCACTTTTTGACTGGCGCTTTTCGCCCCATTGACTACGCTGAAAAATAACGGCCATAACTGGTCGTACCACAACTCAGCTGAAAAATGGGGTGAAGCGATGAGTAAAACCAATGTCCGCATCGGCGCGTTCGAAATAGACGATGCCGAACTGCACGGTGAGCATCAGGGTGAGCGAACGTTAAGCATACCCTGCAAATCCGATCCAGACTTATGTATGCAGCTTGACGCCTGGGATGCCGACACCAGCGTGCCCGCGATTCTCAATGGCGAACATTCCGTTCTCTACCGTAAACATTACGACCGCCAGTCCGATGCCTGGGTCATGCGCCTTGCCTGACACCAATGAACCCGTCGCCTGAGACGGGTTATTTATTTCCCCGTCCCGCCGTCATCCCCTACACTAAATAGTATGTGAACCCGAGCATGAGGCCAGGATGTTTGCCTTAGTGTTGTTTATTTGCTATCTGGATGGCGGCTGCGAGGACATTGTGGTTGACGTCTACCGCGAGGAAACGCAGTGCTTAGTGGCGATGGAGGATCAGCGGATCCGCCACGGTGGCTGCTACCCGATAGAAGATTTTATTGATGGCTTCTGGCAACCCGCCAGCGAATACAGCGACTTTTAGCCTGCCGACTGCAGCGCCACCAGCGTCAGCATCCCACCAAACACAGCGCCAGTATCAATATAGTGTTGATTATCGTGGTCATAACGCGCCTGAAGCGGCGTATGGCCAAACCAGAAATGGTCTGCGCCGGCAATAGCGCCATGGCGCCCCGCCAGGTGTTCACTCAGACGATGGCGGCTCCATAGTACCCGTTGGGGATCCACCGGCTGCTGCCAGCGATAGACCGGCGCCGGGTAATCGGCGTGGGCGATCACATGCCGCGCTTTCCCGCATTCCACTTCAATAATCAACGGTAGCCGCCGACAGTGCGCCAGCAGCCGATCGACGTCGGCCCGCTGCCGCGCATCGCCCTTGACGTACCAGTCGCCACCGTTCATCTGCCAGAGCCGCATATCTCCGCTCTCCAGCGCCTCCAGCGCCATCTGCTCATGATTCCCCCGAACGGTCCTGAACCAGCGACAGCGCAACAGGCCAAGACAATCGGCGCTCTGCGGCCCGCGATCGATCAGATCGCCCACCGAGATCAGCAGATCGGCCCAGGGATCAAAACGCAGCTGACGCAGGCGATTCATCAGCAGCGCAAAGCAGCCATGCAGATCGCCCATCAGCCAGATATTACGCCAGTCGCTGCCGTTAATACGTTGATACATATAATTACCTCTCAGCGGTAATTATAGGTAATTCCAGCAAAGGTCCACGGAATTTAATTTACACCTCAATCAATTTTAAACAGACGGCAAATATAGTCCGCCAGAGGATTAAGCTTGTCAGTGGCTCGCTTTAAAATAGGGGGAAATCACAACGAGGTGTTTATCGTGACAGACAATAGCCTGCATTCATCCGGCGTGCTAGCGCCGCGCTCGCATCTTATTGCCGATCTGGTGATGGGCAGATTGACACCTGCCCCCATCTGGCGGCAAAAAAATTACCGCTTTAAGTTTTTGCTGCGCACGGCCTTATTTTATAACGCCACCAGAGCGATGCTGGAAGCGCTCAGCGCTCGGGATGATTTTAATCAGCTGCTGGCCGCGCAGGCTACGCTGCCGGGCAAAGTACACCGTCAATATCTGACCCGCGATCTCAACGCCTGGCAGCGGGCGGTGGCGGTAATCAACCATTATCGCTATATCGACACCCTACGCGGATCGCGGCTGGCGCACGCTATGACCGCGGTGTCTGAGGTCCCGCTGCTGACGTTAAACGGAAAAGAGGACCGCCGGTTTACTCTTTATGCCTCCTCGGCAGGCAAAGCCGAACGTGAGGGTGAAACCACTCTGTGGCTGCGCGACAGCGACCACACCCTGCTGGCCAGCGCCACCTTCAGCGTAACCCGTGATCACGATGCCTGGCAGCTGGTTATCGGCGGTCTGCAGGGGCCACGACGTCACGTTTCTCATGAGGTGATTAAGCAGGCGACTCGCGCCTGCTACGGCCTGTTTCCGAAGCGCCTGCTGCTGGAGTTTATCTGGCAGCTGGCCGCGCGCAGCCAAATCGCGGCTATTTACGGCGTCAGCGATAACGGTCACGTGTTCCGCGCCCTGCGCTATCGCCTGAGCAAAGGCCGCCATTTCCACGCCAGCTACGACGAGTTCTGGCAGTCTATCGACGGCCAGCCGGAAAGCCCCTGGCGCTGGCGGCTACCGCTATGTCTGGAAAGAAAATCGCTGGAGAGTATCGCCAGTAAAAAACGGGCTGAATATCGGCGGCGATTCCAGCTGCTGGATCAGCTGACGGAGCAGGTGGCAATATTGACGCAGCGGCATGCCGGTGACTAAATTGCACTGTCGGTGAAGCCGAATTACAACATGGCGTTTGCTTATTATGTCAATATTTCGCTACTATCAGGGTCCCCGAAGGCCACCGGATAGTCGCTTGCATAATGAGTAAAACCGAAATTTTTCTGCTGATTATTCTGGCGGTCATTCTGCTCGGGAGCATATGGTTTATTTTCAGCGATGAAATTTGGCTATTGCTCTGCTATCTGGAAAGCCAGATATACCCTACATTCAGCGTTCCGCAATAATATTTTCCGCCCGCAAAAGTGCTCGTGCTTATTATTTATGCCACCTCGTCAGCCGGCGAGGTGTAATCGCATGAATTGCCAAATCGTTTAGATTTTGCTTATTTTATTTATCATACAAATATGTATACTAGCAGGCTTCCGATGTTGGCCCGCCAGTTAACCTGCACGCCGGGCCTGTTTAGGTGCAGGTTTTTTCTTTTCTCCGCCCTCGTTTACGGTTCCACCGTTGCCACCTCCCCTTCCACAGGATGCGATTTATGTGTAAATGAATTGTGTATGCTAAAAACGGTGTGCTATAACGGGACATCCAGAGGCCAGCGGGTGTTTGACTGACAGGATGTCGCTGGCTCTTGGGAAAGAAGACAGATAAAGATAAAAAGAGACCGAATACGATTCCTGTATTCGGTCCAGGGAAATGGCTCTTGGGAGAGAGCCGTGCGCTAAAAGTTGGCATTAATGCAGGCTAAGTCGCCTTGCACTATAAGAATAGTTTAACGCGTCAGCTTTTCCAGTCCGCGGCCAAAGTGGCTGCATAATTCCTGGAAAGGGGGCCCCTGCCAGCGAAAAAACCGCCACTGCCGTTGTCCGGCAAGGGCGGTTTTTTTAATGTTATTACAGCAGGATAGCGAGAAAGTTTAGCAGAGCTTCTGCGCTCGCTCGATAAAGGGCGCGAGGCTCATTTTTTGTCCCGGATGCTGCGGATCGTCGATCTGGATCACTGAGATCGGCTGCGCGGTGGTTTTGCCGGCTTTGACCTGCTGCTCAGCCACCTCATTGAGCGGATACTGGACCAGCGTGCTCGGGTTGATGGCGTAAAGCGCGTTACCCGGTCGACAGGTCAACATGACCTCTTCCCGGTTGAACGCCCAGCTCTCCTTCCCCACCTCAAAACGGCTCACGGTGATAATTTGTGGCGCTGCCAGAGCAGCCCCGGAGCTTGCCAGTAACAACATGGTCAGAACAATTTTTTTCATGATTTTGCCAGTTAATTCAATAAGGTTCCCAGGTGGCAAACAGACTGACGGCCAGCAGCGCCAGCGCGCCGAGCCCTATTTCAGCCTGCGTGGTTCGCAGGATCAGGCTTTCCGCCCGCGAACCGCTTGCCGACATGCGCGGTACCAGAACATACCTGTTCACTAACGCAATTACCACCATCCCGGCGACCAGCGCACATTTGATCAACAACATGCGTCCCCACGGCGATGCGCCAATCAATCCTCCCTGGATCAACAGCGCATTGAGCGCTCCGCTGGCAATCGTGCCGGCGACGGCCAGATGCCCGTAACGTGAAAAGCGCGCCATGGTATAGACCGCGGCCGGCCGCCAGCGCCCCTGCGCCAGGCGCAGGCAATAGATAAAGGGCAACAGACCGCCAAACCAGCTGGCGACGCAGAAGAGATGCACAGCGTGGTTTGTCCGCTGCAGCACGCCGGTGAGACCATCGTGCATAGCGGCGTGCCCTACCCCGGCGGAAAGCAGCAGCTGTGCCGCCAGCAGGGCCACCAGCTGGCGGGCGCCGTGACGGGGACGGATCCACACTACCGCAAGCGCGATCCACGCCAGTAGGATCTGCCAGATCCACACTCCACCAAAGCGGGTCCCGGCCACCGCCTGCCAGACGGCGGGTCGCCAGACATCCGTCCAGCCCTCGCCCATCATTCCTCCCTGCAGGAGATACAGCGCCAGCGTAGAGATCGCGCCGATCAGCAGCAGCGGGCGCAGTAGTGGATAAAAGCGCAGCATCAGCACGCGTCTCAGCGGTACCGGCGCCCACCAGGCGCCATATAGCACGCAGCCAAAAGCCAGCATCAGGGAGATAAAGTGCCCAAAGCGCAGGGTAATATAGAGCCCGGTCAGCATCGCTTACTTCACGCTAAAGGTATATTGCCCTTTGGTTTTATGACCATCCACCGAGACCACATGCCATGCCACGGTGTACTCTCCCGGCGGCAAGGCTTCCGCCAAAGGTAACGTGACCTCGGCCGGATTATCGGCGCTGCGGGTCAGTTTTCCGGTAGCCACCGCATGCTGCTGCGGACCGGTGACGGTCACGCCGCTGAATGCGGGTTCAATACCTTCGGAAAAACTGAGCGTCAACGTCTGTGGGGAAGCTGAAAGCTGCGCCCCGGCGGTCGGGATCTGCTGCTGCAGGTGAGCGTGGGCGAAGGCGCCCGCCGCGGTTAACATCCCGGCAAGCGCAACGGAGAGACGCAACGCGCGTCCAGCAAGAAGTCGCATATTCGTCATTCCCTTTTGTTATGTCTGTAGCACAGAGAATAACCCTGTATAATGCCAGAGTCGAGCCAGGCATCTGGCCCTGACCGGATTTATAAGCAGAGTGGAGTGGATGATGGAAAGAAATCTGGCCAAAATTTCGCAAGATGAGATGGATAAAGTCAATGTCGATCTCGCCGCCGCCGGCGTTGCTTTTAAGGAGCGGTACAATATGCCGGTGGTCGCTGATTTAGTCGAGCGTGAACAGCCTGCACATCTGCGCGACTGGTTCCGTGAACGACTGATCGCCCATCGGCTGGCCTCCGTCTCCCTTTCGCGACTACCGTGGGAGCCGAAACAGAAATAATGCGCGCTCGCCTCCTCCCCGTCGGTTGGCAAGCCCGGCCAATTCCATTACGCTTATTGTTTTGCTCTGGAGCGAGCCATGCTGCGCGTCATTGATACCGAAACCTGCGGCCTGCAGGGGGGCATCGTTGAAATCGCCTCGGTCGATATAGTCGACGGGCAAATTACCAATCCCATGAGCCATCTGGTGCGTCCCGATCGGCCCATCAGCCCGCAGGCGATGGCTATCCACCGGATCACGGAAGAGATGGTCGCTGATAAGCCGTGGATTGAGGAGATTATTCCGCACTATCATGGCAGCCCGTGGTACGTCGCGCATAACGCCAGCTTCGATCGCAGGGTGTTGCCGGAGATGCACGGCGAGTGGATCTGTACGATGAAGCTGGCCCGACGCCTGTGGCCGGGAATCAAATACAGCAATATGGGGTTATATAAATCACGTAAGCTGAACGTGACTACGCCGCCGGGACTGCATCACCACCGGGCGCTGTATGACTGCTATATCACCGCCGCGCTGCTGCTGGATATCATCAATGTTTCCGGCTGGACCCCTGACGAAATGGCCGATATCACCGGTCGGCCGGCGCTGCTGACTACTTTTACCTTCGGCAAATACCGGGGTAAGGCCGTCGCCGAGATTGCTGAAAACGATCCGGGCTATCTGCGCTGGTTATTCAACAATCTCGACCGCATGAGCCCCGAACTGCGCCTGACGCTCAGGCATTACCTCGGGGAATAGCGCCTACACTGCCGCTTTTCCCGGCAGTGTCCCCTGCGCCAGGGCGATGAAAAAGGCGTACTCCAGCGCCACCCCTTCATAGCTTTTAAAGCGCCCGGATTTTCCGCCATGTCCGGAATCCATATCGGTGCAGAGCAGCAGCAGGTTATCGTCGGTTTTCAGTTCCCGCAGTTTCGCCACCCATTTAGCCGGCTCCCAGTATTGCACCTGGGAATCATGCAGACCGGTAGTCACCAGCATGTGGGGATAGGCCTGCGCCCTCACGCCGTCATAGGGACTGTAGCTTTTCATATAGTGATAATAGGTTTCATCCTGCGGATTTCCCCACTCTTCAAATTCACCGGTGGTCAGCGGAATAGTTTCATCCAGCATGGTGGTCACCACATCGACGAACGGCACCTGGGCTATCACGCCATGGAACAGCTCTGGCCGTTCATTCACGGCCACGCCCATCAGCATTCCGCCGGCGCTGCCCCCCATGCCGTAGCAAAGCCGCGGATCGCCGTACCCCTGGGCAAGCAGCGCGTCACAGACGTCCAGATAGTCGTTGAAGGTATTTTTCTTACACAGGAATTTACCGTCTTCATACCATTGCTGACCCAGCTCGCCGCCGCCGCGGACGTGGGCGATGGCGTAGACAAAGCCGCGGTTGAGCAGGCTCAGCCGGCTGGCGCTGAAATCGGCATCGATACTCTCGCCATATGAGCCATAGCCATAGACCAGCAGCGGGTTGCTCCCTTTGCGAAAATGTTCGCGATGGTAGACCAGAGAGACCGGGACTTCGACGCCATCGCGGGCGGTCACCCACAGGTGTTCGCTCTGGTAGCAGCTCGTATCCAGCCCCTTTACCTCCTGCTGTTTGATCACTCTTCGTTCGCCGGTATCCATATCCAGTTCAAACAGCGTATCCGGCGTAGTCATGGAGGAATAGCCGTAGCGCAGTCGCGACGTTTCGGGCTCCGGATTATAGGCAAGCCAGGTGACATAGGCCGGATCGTCAAAAGCGATCCCCACCACCTCCCGGGTCTTGCGGTTAATTTGCCGCAGACTGGTCAGGCCACGCTGACGCTCTTCCACAACCAGCCAGTCGGTAAACAGGGTAAATCCTTCGAGCATCACGTCGTGACGCGGGGGGATCAGCGTGGTCCACTGTTCTTCATCACGCAGCACGGTACGGTAGAGGCCGAAATTCTTCCCCTCCCGGTTGGAACGAAGATAGAAAGCGTGCTGATAGTGATCAAGACTGTATTCATGATCTTTACGCCGTGGCAGAAAGCAGACCGGCTCGGCGTCTGGCAGTTCGGCGTTGAGCAGCAGCACTTCGCTGGTGGTGGCGCTGGAGAGATAAATTACCACGAACTGCTGGGAGGTGGTTTTATGCACGCTGACGTAGAAGGTCTCATCTTTTTCCTCGTAGACCAGCGCGTCGCTCTGCGCCGGTGTCCCGACGGTGTGGCGCCAGACCTGATAAGGGAGCAGCGTGGTGGGATGTTTACGCACATACCAAACAAAGCGTGAATCGTTGCTCCAGGCAAAGCCGGAGGTGACATTTTCGAGGATTTCCGGGTACCACTCGCCGTTGCTGAGGTCGCAAAAGCGCAGGCCGTACTGGCGGCGGGAAAGGTAATCTTCCGCCACCGCCATTAGCTGGTTGTTGGGCGCAATGCCCAGTCCGCCCAGGGTGTAGAACTCGCTCTTCGCCGCCCGCTGGTTGGCATCGAGCAGGATCTCCCACTCATCCCACTCTTCTTTCAGCACCGACTGCCGCTGGTAGATAGCGTATTCGCAGCCCGGCTCATACACCTGACGGTAGCGAAAGCCGTTTTTACTGTAGGGGGCAGAGACTTCCCGCTGCGGAATGCGGTCGATAATCTCCTTCAGCAGACGCTCCTGCAGGCTGAGCTGCGAATCCATCACTTGCTTGCCGTAAGCGTTCTCCGCGTGCAGATACTCCAGCACGTCAGGTCGCGCGCGCTCATCGTCGCGCAGCCAGTAATAATTATCGATGCGTGTATCGCCATGCAAGGTCATGGCGTGAGGGATCCGTTTAGCTTTAGGTGGCATGTTATTCTTCTGCTGCTTTATCGTGACACAAGAGCATTCAGGCCGCAGGGTGGCGCCTGAATGATGACGTGTCTATAAGGGTGGCAAAAGACGCGAGCGATGCAAGCGAAACGTGATGATTTAGACGCTTAGCGCTTGTTTTTGTGACTGGATATCCTGTTCTATATCGGCCCGGACATCTTTCGGCAGCGCCAGGGCGTCTCCCAGCGCATTAAGGTAGCTACGCTCCATAAAATGGTCGATATCAATCACCGCGCAGCTGACGTAGTAGATCTCCAGCGCCTCCTGCGGGTCGATGATGCCCTCGGCGAGACGCTGCGGATCCAGCGGCTGGGCCAGCGCCTGGTCAATTAGCACCCGGGCCTGAACGTCAATATTGGCCGCCCGCAGCTGAGTTTCAATATTCGCCCGCTCGTGGTCATCAATATGACCGTCGCTTTTCGCGGCAAATACCAGGGCCGTGATCAGCCGCACGCTACGCGGATCGACATCCGTCGGCGCCGCTGCCGTCTCAGGCGCCTGGGCGGACGTATTCTGCGCGCGCATTTTCTGCTGATACTTGTTCCATAACACCGTGCCCGCCACCGCCCCGCCGCCTGCCAGTAGCGCGCTAGTGCCATATTTCGCCAACAATTTGCGTGACGATTTGCTGGCCACCAGCAATCCGGCCAGCCCACCGATGGCGCCGGGCAGCAGGCCGCTCCCTTTTGACGACTCGCCGGACGGTGACGCACCCTGCTGCCCGAGCAGCGACTGCAGTTGATGTAGCCAGTTAGCCATGGTTTTCCTCTCAGGTGACAAACACTGTTATCAGCCTAAACGACGCGATGTCAGGAAATGTTAGATATGGCTAAAGATGCGCAAAGGTACGTGCGACGGCAGCATCGGGGCCGACCGACCAGTGACTGACCGCCAGCGTTCAGGCTGCCTTGGCTTTGCGCGCTTTGGCCGCCGGCACGGCGTCATCACCCGCCGGAGAAGTCTCGGCGGTAGCCGACGGCGCGGAGGCGTCCTGTGCGGGCGTCTCTTGCTCCGGCAGTCGGCCAACTCGCAGGATATGCTGCAGCGCTTCTTTACGCTCCGCCAGCCACATCGCCATGGTATCGCGCTGGACGTCATCCATCTCCAGCGGCGATGCCACCAGCCAGTCATTCAGCACCTCTGCCAGATCGAGCATTTTGTCGTAAGCGTCGGCCTCTTTTTTGCTGGCAAAAGACATTTTTTCCTCACCTTCGCGGATCACCACATATTTAATTTCAACCGCCATACTGCAGCCTCTCAACACTGTATTTTTATACAGTATAGCAAATTTCCCTCCCAGACTCAACTCACGCGCGTTACGCGCGTAAAGACATACGCAAACGTTTTCGTTTATAATCGCTGCCATCTTTTTTTACTGCGGATGAGAGTTATGACTGTATTAGGCACCGCGCTGCGCCCGGCAGCCACCAAAGTTATGCTGTTAGGTTCCGGCGAGTTGGGTAAAGAAGTCGCTATTGAATGTCAGCGTCTGGGCATTGAAACCATCGCCGTAGACCGCTACCCCGATGCCCCGGCGATGCAGGTCGCCCACCGCGCCCACGTCATCAATATGCTGCATGGCGAGAGCCTGCGCGCCCTGATTGAACAGGAAAAACCCGATTACATCGTGCCGGAGATCGAAGCTATCGCTACCGACACCCTGGTCGAACTGGAACAGGCCGGGCAGAAAGTGGTCCCCACGGCGCGGGCGGCAAAGCTCACCATGAACCGCGAAGGCATTCGCCGCCTGGCGGCGGAAGAGCTGCAGCTTCCCACCTCCCGCTATCGTTTTGCCGACAGCGAAGAAGGCTTCCGCGCGGCGGTTACCGAGATCGGTTTGCCATGCATCGTTAAACCGGTGATGAGCTCCTCCGGCAAAGGCCAGAGCTTTATCCGCTCGGCTGACCAGCTCAGCGAAGCCTGGCGCTATGCGCAGCAGGGCGGCCGCGCTGGCGCCGGACGGGCGATCGTCGAGGGGGTGGTGAACTTCGATTTCGAAATCACCCTGCTCACCGTCAGCGCCGTCGACGGCGTGCATTTCTGCGCTCCGGTTGGCCATCGCCAGGAAGACGGCGATTACCGTGAGTCCTGGCAGCCGCAGCAGATGAGCGACCTGGCCCTCGAGCGTGCCCAGGCCATCGCCCGCAAGGTGGTGCTGGCGCTGGGAGGTTATGGTCTGTTTGGCGTGGAGCTGTTCGTATGCGGCGACGAGGTGATCTTCAGCGAAGTCTCCCCGCGACCACACGACACCGGGATGGTGACGCTTATCTCCCAGGATCTCTCGGAATTCGCCCTGCACGTTCGCGCCTTCCTCGGGCTACCCGTCGGCGCTATCCGCCAGTATGGCCCGGCCGCCTCCGCGGTGATCCTTCCGCAGTTGTCCAGCCAGAACGTCAGCTTTGGCCAGCTGCAGTCGGCCGTAGGGGCTGGCCTGCAGCTGCGTCTGTTCGGCAAGCCGGAGATTGACGGTACCCGCCGCCTGGGGGTAACCCTCGCCGTCGCCGATTCGGTTGAGGAGGCCGTGGCGCGGGCTAAAGCCGCCGCCGCGGCGGTCATCGTGGAAGGGTAAAGACAAAAAAAACCGGTCGCGTTGCCGCAGACCGGGTTGTTGACCTGGAGGCGTGGTTTATTTCGCGCCTTCCACCGCTTCTCGCGCGAGGGTGGTGATGCGATCGTAGTCGCCGGCTTCGAGGGCGTCGGCTGGCACCAGCCAGGAACCGCCGATGCACAGTACGCTGTTCAGCGCCAGGTAGTCACGGTAGTTGGCCGGAGAGATACCGCCGGTCGGGCAGAAACGAATGTGGCCGAACGGACCCGCAATCGCCTGCAGGGCTTTCACGCCGCCGTTGGCTTCCGCCGGGAAGAATTTAAACTCTTTCAGGCCATACTGCATACCCAGCATCAGCTCAGATACCGTGCTGATCCCCGGGATCAGCGGGATGGTGCCGTCTTCGGTCGCCGCTTTCAGCAGGGATTCGGTAAGACCCGGGCTGATAGCGAACTGCGCGCCGGCTTCCGTTACCGCTTTCAACTGCTCAACGTTGGTAACCGTGCCCGCGCCGACAATCGCGTCCGGAACTTCTTTGGCAATCGCGCGGATCGCCTCCAGGGCGCACTCGGTGCGCAGGGTAACTTCCAGCACGCGAACGCCGCCCGCCACCAGCGCTTTCGCCATCGGTACCGCGTGTTCCAGCTTTTTCACTACGATAACCGGGACAACCGGACCGGAGGTGAGGATTGCTTCTGCTGTTGTTTTCCAGTTTTTCATCAGGATTTTCTCTCGCCAGATCTAGAAATTAAATCGTCTTAAAAAGTGATGCAGGTTGCGCCCTGCTCCGCGCCAGAGAGCTTCTCACGCAGCGCCCCAAACATCTCCCGACCGGTTCCCACGCGCGACGCGCTGAGGTCAGGGATATGCGGCTGACGCGCCGCCAGTTCGGCCTCATCCACCAGCAGCGTCAGTTCCCCCGTCTGTCCGTTCACGCGAATAAGATCGCCATCGCGCACTTTCGCCAGCAAGCCGCCATCATACGCTTCAGGCGTGACGTGAATGGCTGACGGAACTTTACCGGAGGCGCCAGAGAGTCGGCCATCGGTCACCAGCGCTATTTTGAAACGGCGGTCCAATAATACACCAAGTGGCGGCATAAGTTTATGTAATTCTGGCATCCCGTTCGCTTTTGGCCCCTGATGACGGACCACCACCACGCAGTCTTTGTCCAGCAGCCCCGCTTCAAAGGCCGGCAACACGTCGTGCTGGCTCTCAAATACCACCGCCGGCGCTTCAATCACCTGGTTCTCCACCGGGACCGCCGAAGTTTTCATCACCGCGCGTCCCAGGTTGCCGCTCAGCACCTTGGTGCCGCCGTGGCGGGAGAATGGTTTTTCAAAGGTCGCGATGACCTGGTCGTCCAATGGCGCTGTCGCCCCTTCGCGCCAGTCCAGCTCGCCGTTATTCAGCCATGGCTCCAGGGTGTAGCGCGACAGGCCAAAGCCGGCCACGGTGTGAACATCCTCATGCAGCAGGCCGCCTTTCAGCAGCTCGCGCACCAGTACCGGAACGCCGCCTGCCGCCTGGAAGTGGTTGATATCCGCCGGGCCGTTGGGATAGAGGCGGGCCAGCAGCGGCACCACGTCTGACAGGTCGGAGAAATCGTCCCAGTTAATGATAATTCCCGCCGCGCGGGCCATCGCCACCAGGTGCATAGTGTGGTTGGTGGAGCCACCGGTCGCCAGCAGCGCCACGATGCCGTTGACCACCACTTTTTCGTCAAACATTTTGCCCAGCGGCATCCACTCATTGCCGTTGCCGGTCATGCGGGTGACCTGGCGCGCGGCGGCGGCGGTCAGTGCTTCCCGCAGCGGAGCATCCGGATGGACAAAGGACGAGCCCGGCAGCTGCATGCCCATAAATTCGACCACCATCTGGTTGGTGTTCGCCGTTCCGTAGAAAGTACAGGTCCCCGGCGCGTGATAAGAGGCGGCTTCGGACTCCAGGAGCGCCATACGGTCAACTTTCCCTTCTGCATACAGCTGGCGAATGCGAACCTTCTCTTTATTCGGCAGGCCGCTGGCCATCGGACCGGAGGGAATAAAGACCGACGGCAGATGGCCAAATGAGAGCGCCGCCATGGTCAGACCGGGAACAATTTTATCGCAGACCCCGAGATACAGGGCCCCGTCGAACATGTTATGCGACAGGCCGATGGCGGCGGACATCGCGATCACCTCGCGGCTCAGGAGTGAAAGCTCCATCCCGTCCTGCCCCTGCGTTACGCCGTCGCACATCGCCGGCACGCCGCCGGCGACCTGGCCGACCGCATTGGCGCTGTGCAGCGCTTTGCGGATGATCTCCGGGTAGTGTTCATAGGGCTGGTGAGCGGACAACATGTCGTTGTAGGAGGTGATGATGGCAATGTTGTTGCGCAACATGCTCTTCAGGGAGGCTTTGTCGTCAGCCTGGCAGGCCGCGAATCCGTGAGCCAGATTGCCGCAGGCCAGTTGCGCACGATGCACGGTGTCGGTTTTGGCCTGGTTAATCCTTGCGAGGTAAGCCGCGCGGGTGTCACGCGACCGTTCGATAATGCGATTTGTTACCCGTAACATTGTCGAATTCATAAAGGCTCCTCAAATTTTTATCTGTCCGGCCGCTGCGTGATGACGTGTTGACGTGGTAAAGGCCACAAACACCAGCGCTCAGGGGCAAAATGTCTGCAGGCAGTGTAATAAAAAAAGCCCCGTGGGTGAATCCTCACGGGGCTTAAAAGATTAAAAAGCGTGCGACTTTCTGCGTCAGATCATGTTACCGGTAAAATAACCCTGACGGATTAGCCTCCAGCCTTACTCGAACTCGTTCCATGAACGACCGTCGCGAGTGATCATGGCCACCGACGCAACCGGTCCCCAGGTCCCGGCCTGATACGGTTTCGGCGCATCGCGGTCGGCTGCCCAGGCTTCGGTAATGGAGTCAACCCATTTCCACGCCTCTTCTACTTCGTCGCGGCGAACGAACAGCGCCTGGATGCCACGCATGGTCTCCAGCAGCAGACGTTCATAGGCATCGGCCAGATGCGTCTGGTTGAAGGTTTCGGAGTAGCTCAGATCCAGTTTAGTGATCTGCAGGTTATGTTTATGATCGAGGCCCGGCACTTTGTTCAGTACCTGGATATCTACCCCTTCGTCCGGCTGCAGGCGAATGGTCAGCTTGTTCTGCGGCAGCTCCTGCCAGGTCTCTTTAAACAGATTCAGTTCCGGGGTTTTGAAGTAAACCACTACCTCTGAGCATTTGGTCGGCAGACGTTTGCCGGTGCGCAGATAGAACGGTACGCCAGCCCAGCGCCAGTTATCGATATCGACGCGGATCGCCACGAAGGTTTCGGTGTTGCTGGTCTTGTTGGCCCCCTCCTCTTCGAGATAGCCAGGCACTTTTTTGCCCTGGGCAAAGCCGGCGGTATACTGGCCGCGAACGGTTTTCTCGCGCACGTTGGAGCGGTCAATACGGCGCAGGGATTTCAGCACCTTGACCTTTTCATCACGGATGCTGTCGGCGCTGAGATCGGACGGCGGCGACATGGCAATCATGCACAGGATCTGCAGCAAGTGGTTCTGGATCATGTCGCGCATCTGCCCGGCCTGGTCGAAGTAACCCCAGCGCCCTTCAATACCCACCTCTTCCGCGACGGTGATTTCGACGTGATCGATGGTGCGGCAGTCCCAGTTATTGACGAACAGGGAGTTGGCGAAGCGCAGCGCCAGCAGGTTGAGGACCGTCTCTTTACCGAGATAGTGGTCGATACGGTAGACCTGACACTCTTCAAAAAACTCGCCGACCTGGTCGTTGATTTCACGGGAGGTTTCCAGCGAGGTGCCGAGCGGTTTTTCCATGACCACGCGCGCAGGCTTGGCATTAAGCTTCGCTTCGCCCAGCCCTTTACAGATCGCGCCAAAGGTGCTCGGCGGCATGGCGAAATAGTTGATGGTGACACGGTTCTTTTGATCCAGCATCTCACCCAGGCGGGTGAAGCCGCTGGTGTCATTGACGTCAAGATTACAGAACTCCAGGCGTCCGCTCAGGGTATCCCACAAACCTTCATCAATTTTTTCCTTCATGAAGGTTTCCAGCGCTTCGCGCACGACTTTGGTATAAGCCGCTTTATCCCAGTCGGCACGGCCGACGCCAATGATTCTGGTGTCAGCGTGGATCTGGCCCGCTTTTTCAAGCTGATACAAGGAAGGCAACAATTTACGCCGCGCCAGGTCGCCCTTCGCGCCGAAAATGACCAGGTCGCATGCCTGGGCCGTTTGCGTTACCGCCATGTCATTCTCCTCAGTTGATAGTCTGGTGCTTTTGCCAGGCTATATTTGTAATTTTCTTACACTGCACTGTACTGTGTTTACGTATTTCCCGAAAGCCTTCCCCTTCGTTTGCGGCGGTAAAACCGCACAGGGTGAAAACATTCGGCGATGATTTGGGCATTCGGCCGTTATTGTTCGTTGTTTGTACCTGGTTCCGGTCAGTAAAATACGACCCTGATCATGTAATGAAAAAAAACAACATCATTTCACGTCATTCCTCACCGCTTGCGCTTGCGGAGGGGTATATTCTTGCTAAAACGCCCAATGATTTCACCCATTAATGAAATCGTTTCCATTGATGAGCGCCCTGTTACTAATGAACATGCTGGAAAAAATCCAGTCCCGACTGGAACACCTTAGCAAATCTGAACGCAAAGTGGCGGAAGTGATCCTCGCCACCCCCGAGCAGGCCATTCATTCGAGCATCGCCGCCCTCGCCCTTGAGGCCGGGGTTAGCGAACCGACCGTCAATCGCTTCTGCCGTAGTCTCGAAACCCGCGGATTCCCTGACTTCAAACTGCATCTGGCCCAGAGCCTTGCGCACGGCACGCTCTATGTTAACCGGAATGTCGATGAAGACGACAGCGTTGAGTCATACACGGGAAAAATATTCGAATCGGCCATGGCGAGTTTAGATCAGGTGCACCATTCTCTCGACATGTCGGCGGTAAATCGCGCGGTGGATCTGCTGACTCAGGCCAAAAAAATCGCCTTTTTCGGCCTCGGCTCCTCAGCGGCGGTCGCTCACGACGCGATGAACAAATTTTTCCGCTTTAACGTGCCGGTCATCTATTCCGACGACATTGTCCTGCAACGCATGAGCTGTATGAATTGCGATGACGATGATGTGGTGGTGATTATCTCGCATACCGGAAGAACCAAGAGCCTGGTGGAGCTGGCGCAGCTGGCTCGTGAAAACGATGCCATGGTGATCGCTCTCACCTCCGCCGGTACGCCGCTAGCCAGGGAAGCCACGCTCGCCATTACCCTTGATGTGCCGGAAGATACCGACATCTATATGCCGATGGTCTCCCGCTTGGCCCAGTTGACCGTCATTGACGTGTTGGCGACTGGCTTTACCTTGCGTCGGGGGGCAAAATTCAGAGATAACTTGAAGAGGGTCAAGGAAGCGCTGAAGGAATCGCGTTTTGATAAAGAACCATTCGTACCCAGTGATAATCAATAAAAGTTGATAACAAGCAGTACCCCATTACACCTTCGATAACGATCCGGCTGTGCGACGTTGCAGGCTGGCGCTACCGAATCCATGTTCACGCAACACCAAAGTTGTATCAGTCAACGGAGTATTACATGTCCAGAAGGCTTCGCAGAACCAAAATCGTTACTACCTTAGGCCCGGCAACTGACCGCGATAACAACCTGGAAAAGGTTATCGCCGCGGGCGCAAACGTAGTACGTATGAACTTCTCTCACGGCACCCCGGAAGATCATCAGCTCCGTGCCGACAAAGTGCGTGAGATTGCGGCAAAACTGGGCCGTCATGTGGCCATCCTCGGCGACCTCCAGGGACCAAAAATTCGCGTATCGACCTTCAAAGAAGGCAAAATTTTCCTCAACGTCGGCGATAAATTCCTGCTCGACGCAAACCTTGGCAAAGGCGAAGGCGACAAAGAGAAAGTCGGGATCGACTATAAAGGCCTGCCGGCGGACGTCGTGCCGGGCGATATCTTATTGCTCGACGATGGTCGCGTGCAGCTGAAAGTCCTCGAAGTTCAGGGGATGAAAGTGTTCACTGAAGTGACCGTCGGCGGCCCGTTGTCCAACAACAAAGGGATTAACAAGCTGGGTGGCGGCCTGTCTGCCGAAGCGCTGACCGACAAAGATAAAGCTGATATCGTCACCGCCGCTAAAATCGGCGTCGATTACCTGGCCGTCTCTTTCCCGCGCTGCGGCGAAGACCTGAACTACGCCCGTCGCCTGGCGCGCGATGCCGGCTGCGATGCGAAAATCGTCGCCAAAGTTGAGCGTGCCGAAGCGGTTTGCGATCAGGATGCGATGGACGACGTGATCCTCGCCTCCGATGTGGTAATGGTTGCCCGTGGCGACCTCGGCGTCGAGATCGGCGATCCTGAGCTGGTGGGCATCCAGAAAGCGCTGATCCGTCGTGCCCGTCAGCTGAACCGTTCCGTCATTACCGCCACCCAGATGATGGAGTCGATGATCACCAACCCGATGCCGACTCGCGCGGAAGTGATGGACGTGGCCAACGCCGTGCTGGATGGTACCGATGCGGTGATGCTCTCCGCGGAGACCGCCGCCGGTCAGTATCCTTCGGAAACCGTGGCCGCGATGGCGCGCGTGTGTCTGGGCGCGGAAAAAATCCCTAGCCTCAACGTCTCCAAACACCGTCTGGACGTCCAGTTCGACAACGTGGAAGAAGCGATTGCCATGTCGGCGATGTATGCCGCCAACCACCTGAAAGGCATTACCGCCATCATCACCATGACCGAATCGGGCCGTACCGCGCTGATGACTTCGCGCATTAGCTCCGGTCTGCCGATTTTCGCCCTCTCCCGCCACGAGCGCACCCTGAACCTGACCGCCCTCTACCGCGGGGTGACGCCGGTGTTCTTCGACAGCCAGAATGACGGGGTGGCCGCCGCGCACGACGCCGTCAATCTGCTGCGGGACAAAGGCTATCTGGTCTCCGGCGACCTCGTGGTCGTTACCCAGGGTGACGTGATGAGCACCATCGGCAGCACCAACACCACTCGTATCCTCACCGTCGAGTAAGCACGGTAGAGATAAAAAAGCCTCCTGACGGAGGCTTTTTTTATTTCTTTTTCGGGAACAGCTCTTTGCGTTTATAGGGCTCAATTTCACCCGGCTTGCGCGTTTTCAGCAGCTTCAGGATCCAGGTATACTGCTCGGTGTGCGGTTTAACAAACACTTCCACTTCTTCGTTCATCCGCCGGGCGATGGTCGTATCGTCAGCGTCCAGCAGATCGTCCATCGGCGGGCGCACCAGCACCGTCAGGCGATGCGTCTTGCCATCGTAGACCGGGAACAGCGGTACGACGCGGGCGCGGCATACTTTCATTAAGCGGCCAATCGCCGGCAGCGTGGCCTTGTAGGTGGCAAAGAAATCCACAAACTCGCTGTGTTCGGCGCCGTGATCCTGATCGGGCAGATAGTAGCCCCAGTAGCCCTGGCGCACCGACTGAATAAACGGTTTGATCCCATCGTTGCGCGCGTGCATACGCCCGCCAAAACGACGACGCACGGTATTCCATACGTAATCGAACACCGGGTTACCCTGGTTATGGAACATCGCCGCCATCTTCTGCCCGCCGGAGGCCATCAACATCGCCGGGATATCCACACCCCATGCATGCGGAACGAGAAAAATCACCTTCTCATTATTGCGCTGCATCTCGTCGATGATCGCTTTCCCCTGCCAGTCGACGCGGGCAAGGATTTTCTGCGGATCGCGCAGGCCCAGCTCGGCCATCATCACCATAGCCTGCGGCGCCGAGGCATACATGGCGTCGATAATCGCTTCCCGCTCGTACTCGCTTTTTTCCGGGAAGCAGTACAGCAAATTAATCTGCGCCCGGCGGCGCGAGCTTTTCGCCAGACGCCCTACCAGACGACCGAGTTTGCCGAGGAGCGGATCGCGAAAGGATGGCGGCGTCAGCGCAATACCGGCGAAGGCAAAGACCCCCAGCCAGGCGCCCCAGTAGCGCGGCAGTAAAAAGGATTTTTCAAACTTAGGGATAAACTCAATATTATTTTTTTTCGTTTCCATGCCCAATCCGCAGATCGACTGCTTAATCAAGATAATGGGATAGTGTAGCGAGACGTCGGGTATCCTACAAAAGAAAAAGCCGGCGCCCTGGGGCACCGGCTTTCCACTGACCGGTGGTTAGTCAAACCGCAGCTGCGGAACGACCTCTTTGACCTGCGCCAGATAGTCGGTCCGGTCGGAACCGCTCAGCCCTTCGGTACGCGGCAGCTTAGCCGTCAGCGGGTTGACCGCCTGCTGGTTGATCCACACTTCGTAGTGCAGGTGTGGCCCGGTAGAGCGTCCGGTATTCCCCGACAGCGCAATGCGATCCCCGCGCTTCACTTTCTGCCCCGGCTTCACTAACAGCTTACGCAGGTGCATGTAGCGAGTGGTATAGGTGCGACCGTGGCGGATCGCGACGTAATACCCGGCAGCGCCGCTGCGTTTGGCCACGACTACTTCACCATCGCCCACCGCCAGCACTGGCGTTCCCTGCGGCATCGCGAAATCGACGCCACGGTGCGGCGCGACGCGGCCGGTGACCGGGTTCAGACGACGCGGATTAAAGTTAGAGGAGACGCGGAACTGACGCGCCGTTGGGAAGCGCATAAAGCCCTTCGCCAGACCCGTCCCGTTGCGGTCGTAGAATTTGCCGTCTTCGGCGCGGATGGCATAGTAATCCTTACCGTCAGAGCGAAGACGCACGCCGAGTAACTGGCTTTGCTCACGTTTGCCGTCGAGCATTTCGCGCGACATCAATACCGAGAATTCGTCGCCTTTCTTCAGCTTACGGAAATCCATCTGCCACTGCATGGCCTTGATCACCGCGTTGATTTCCGTGCTGGTCAGCCCGGCATCACGCGCGCTGGAGACAAAGCTGGCGCCGACGGTGCCCTTCAGCACGCTGTTGACCCAATCGCCTTTCTGCAGCTCGCTGCTCATTTTAAAACCGTTATCCACACGGGTATAGGTGCGGGTCTCGCGGCGGGACATCTCCCAGGTCAGGCTCTGCAGATCGCCGTCGGCGGTCAGGGTCCAGGAGAGCTGCTGGCCAATCTTCAGGTTGCGCAGCTCTTTATCGGCGGAGGAGAGCTGGGCGATATCGCCCATATCGATACCGTACTGGTTCAGGATGCTGCTGAGCGTATCGCCGGTCGACACCACATATTCGTGACCGCCGGCATCGCTATCGGCTTTTTCGTCGAGCTCATCCTGAGGAATGGCTTCTTCTTCCTGTGGGGCCTGGTCGATCGGCTCGGAGGCTTCCGGCAGCAGGGAACGGATCTCGCTTTTTTCCAGTTCAATGGTTCTGACGATGGGGGCGGATTCCGGGTGGTAAATGTAGGGTCGCCAGACGGCGACCGCTAAGGTAAGAACGCTAAGCGACCCCAGCATGACGCGATGAGGTCGTGGCAGATTGTTGAATGCCTGAGTGACAGCGCGGGCTATCTGTTGCACGTATTCACTTCCTCGTTAATCTCCTTTCAGGCAGCTCGAATACTGATTCGCCAGTTGGGTGAGGAATTGCGGGTAACTCGTTTTACCCAGCGTAATTCCTGTCCCCAGTGGATCCAGGGTCCCCATGCGCACAGACGTGCCCCGGGCAACAGCTTCGATAACCGCTGGCCTGAACTGTGGCTCAGCAAAAACGCAAGTGGCTTTCTGCTCAACCAGTTGTGTTCTGATTTCGTGTAAACGCTGCGCACCGGGCTGTATTTCAGGGTTGACGGTAAAGTGCCCCAGCGAGGTCAAACCGTAGTGTTTTTCAAAGTAACCGTAGGCGTCATGAAAAACGAAATAGCCCTTCCCTTTCAGCGGTGCCAGCTCATTGCTCACCTGCTTGTCGGTCGCCGCCAGCGCGGTCTCGAACTGCTGCAGGTTGCTGTCGAGTTTGGCTCGACTCTGCGGCATAAGTTCCAATAATTTATCGTGGATTGCAACCGCCGAAAGCCGCGCTATCTCTGGGGATAACCACAGATGCATATTGTAAATACCGTGATGGTGATCGCCGTCACCTTTTTCTGCTGCGCCATGGTCATGACCATGGTGATCGTCATCGTCGTCCGCGCCGGTGATGAGCAGCGGTTTGACCCCATCCAGCTCGGCAATCGTCACCTTTTTATTCGCCGCAATGCGTTGCGTCGACTTATCCATAAAGGCTTCCATTTCCGGACCAATCCACACCACTAAGTCTGCGTTCTGTAAGCGTTTTACATCAGAAGGACGGAGGGAATAATCATGCTCGGAGGCGCCATCGGGCAGCAGAACCTGGGTCTCGGTCACCCCATCGGCGATGGCCGCCGCAATAAAGCCCAGCGGTTTCATAGAAGTCACCACGGCGGCGCTGGCCAGCGGTACCTGCGCGAACAAAAAAACAGCGCCAAGTCCAGCGCAAAGAAGCGTATTTTTATGTAACATAATGCGTCTAGTCATCGAAATAAGTGAGTGTGATGTGATATTATAACATTCACTAGCTTGTGCAACCCCTAAATTACTATGACAAACCTTGTAACGCTGGAAAATGTCTCGGTGGCCTTTGGCCAACGCCGCGTGTTGTCTGACATCTCGCTGGCTCTCACGCCAGGCAAAATCTTAACCCTGCTGGGCCCCAACGGCGCCGGCAAATCGACCCTTGTGCGGGTGGTTCTCGGGCTGGTAGCACCGACAGAGGGTGTTATCAAGCGTGACGCACGCCTGCGCATCGGCTATGTGCCGCAGAAACTGCATCTTGACGCCACGCTGCCGCTGACCGTTAGCCGCTTCCTGCGTTTGCGCCCGGGCACCCGTAAAGACGACATCCTGCCAGCGCTGAAGCGCGTGCAGGCGGGGCATCTGATCGATGCGCCGATGCAAAAGCTCTCCGGCGGCGAAACGCAGCGCGTACTGCTGGCCCGCGCCCTGCTCAACCGTCCGCAGCTGCTGGTGCTGGATGAACCGACCCAGGGTGTTGACGTCAACGGCCAGGTGGCGCTCTACGATCTTATCAACCAGCTGCGCCATGAACTGGACTGCGCGGTGCTAATGGTATCCCACGATCTGCATCTGGTGATGGCCAAAACCGACGAAGTTTTGTGCCTGAACCAGCATATCTGCTGCTCTGGCGCACCGGAGGTGGTCTCCATGCACCCGGAGTTTATCTCCATGTTCGGCCCGCGCGGCGCGGAACAGCTGGGGATATACCGCCACCACCATAATCACCGCCACGACCTTCAGGGGCGAATTGTACTGCGTCGGGGAAACAGCCGCTAATGATTGAACTTCTGTTACCTGGCTGGCTTGCCGGGATGATGCTGGCCTGCGCCGCTGGTCCGCTGGGCTCCTTTGTGGTCTGGCGCCGCATGTCTTATTTCGGCGACACGCTGGCGCATGCGTCTCTGCTCGGCGTCGCTTTCGGTTTATTGCTTAACGTCAATCCGTTCTATGCGGTGATCGTCGTGACCCTGCTGCTGGCTGGCGGGCTGGTGTGGCTGGAAAAACGACCGCATCTGGCGATCGATACCCTGCTGGGCATCATGGCGCACAGCGCGCTGTCCCTGGGGCTGGTGGTGGTCAGTCTGATGTCTAACGTCCGCGTCGATCTGATGGCGTATCTGTTCGGCGATCTGCTGGCGGTTACGCCGCAGGACCTGATCGCCATTGCCACTGGCGTGGTGATTGTGATCGGCATTCTACTCTGGCAGTGGCGGAATCTGCTGGCGATGACCATCAGTCCGGACCTGGCGTTTGTCGACGGCGTGAAGCTGCAGCGGGTCAAGCTGCTGTTGATGCTGGTCACCGCCCTGACTATCGGCGTGGCGATGAAGTTCGTCGGGGCGCTGATCATTACTTCCCTGCTGATTATCCCGGCGGCCACCGCCCGCCGTTTTGCCCGTACGCCGGAGCAGATGGCCGCCGTGGCGGTGGGCGTGGGCATGCTGGCCGTTACCGGCGGGTTAACCTTCTCGGCTTTCTATGATACCCCGGCCGGGCCGTCGGTGGTGCTCTGCGCCGCGGTGCTGTTTATTCTCAGCATGACGAAAAAAGCCGCCAGCTGAAAATGAAAAAGCCCGGTCACTCTGCTGACCGGGCTTCACCATGAACTGCTCAACCGCAACGCGCTACGGCATTTCCGGCGGCGTAATCCCGAAATGATTCCAGGCGCGCACCGTCGCCATTCTTCCCCGCGGCGTACGCTGCAGAAAGCCCTGCTGAATTAAGTAGGGCTCCAGTACATCTTCAATGGTTTCCCGCTCTTCGCCAATCGCGGCGGCGAGGTTATCCAGCCCCACCGGGCCGCCAAAGAACTTATCTATCACCGCCAGCAGCAGCTTACGGTCCATATAGTCGAACCCTTCCGCATCGACGTTAAGCATATCCAGCGCCTGGGCGGCAATATCGGCGGAGATGGTGCCGTCGTGGCGCACTTCCGCGAAGTCACGCACCCGGCGCAGCAGACGGTTGGCAATACGCGGCGTGCCGCGTGAACGGCGGGCTACTTCCAGCGCGCCCTCGTCGCTCATCTCCAGCCCCATATGGCGGGCGCTGCGGCTGACAATATGCTGCAGATCGGGGATCTGATAGAACTCCAGACGCTGCACGATGCCAAAGCGGTCGCGCAGCGGCGAGGTCAACGAACCGGCGCGGGTGGTGGCGCCGATCAGGGTAAACGGCGGCAGATCGATCTTGATGGAACGCGCCGCGGGACCTTCGCCAATCATAATATCCAGCTGGTAGTCTTCCATTGCCGGATAGAGCACCTCTTCCACCACCGGCGAGAGGCGATGGATCTCATCGATAAACAGTACATCGTGCGGTTCGAGGTTGGTGAGCATCGCGGCGAGATCGCCCGCCTTCTCCAGCACCGGGCCGGAGGTGGTACGCAGATTCACCCCCATTTCATTGGCGACGATATTGGCCAGGGTGGTTTTCCCCAACCCTGGCGGGCCAAAAATCAGCAGGTGATCGAGGGCGTCGCCGCGCAGCTTCGCCGCCTGGATAAAGATCTCCATCTGCGAACGCACCTGCGGCTGGCCGACATACTCTGCCAGCAATTTTGGGCGGATGGCGCGGTCAGCGGCCTCTTCAAAGCCGCTGCTGTCTGCCGATACCAGCCGGTCTGCTTCAATCATCCCTTACCTCACAACGCAGCGCGCAGCGCTTCGCGAATTAGCGTTTCACTGTTGGCGTCCGGACGCGCGATCTTGCTGACCATCCGGCTGGCCTCCTGCGGTTTATAGCCCAGCGCGACCAGCGCGGCAACCGCTTCCTGCTCGGCATCGTCCGCCGTTGGGCCTGCCGGCGAGGTCAGCACCAGATCGGCCGCCGGGGTGAACAGGTCGCCGTGCAGCCCTTTGAAGCGGTCTTTCATCTCAACGATCAGACGCTCAGCGGTTTTTTTGCCAATCCCCGGCAGCTTCACCAGCGAGGCGACCTCTTCCCGTTCAACGGCGTTGACGAACTGCTGCGCCGACATGCCGGAGAGGATCGCCAGCGCCAGCTTGGGCCCCACGCCGTTGGTTTTAATCAGCTCTTTAAACAGGGTACGTTCCTGTTTGTTGTTAAACCCATACAGCAGCTGGGCATCTTCACGCACCACAAAGTGGGTGAAGACGATCGCCTCCTGCCCGGCCTCCGGCAGCTCATAGAAGCAGGTCATTGGCATATGCACTTCATAGCCGACGCCCGCCGTTTCCAGCAACACCAGCGGGGGTTGTTTTTCGAGAATGATGCCTCTGAGTCTGCCTATCACGTGGGGCTCCTGCGTTATGGTCTAAGTATCAGGCGGTATCATAAAAAAAGGCTGGATAGATATCCAGCCTGATTTGCGATTATCGTAAGCGCCCCCGCGCCAGATTGAGCCGGGTCTCGCTGATCTGAGCGGCATTCTGGCTGACATGGCAATGGGTGATGGCAATCGCCAGCGCATCCGCCGCATCCGCCTGCGGATTGGCGGGCAGCTTGAGCAAGGTGCGCACCATATGCTGGACCTGGCTCTTTTCGGCGCTGCCAATCCCGACAACGGTCTGCTTGACCTGACGGGCGGCGTATTCAAACACCGGCAGCGCCTGATTGGTCGCTGCGACGATCGCCACCCCGCGCGCCTGCCCGAGCTTTAACGCCGAGTCGGCATTCTTGGCCATAAAGACCTGCTCAATGGCGAAATAGTCGGGCTGGAACTGGGTGATGATCTCCGTCACCCCGGCGTAGATCAGCTTCAGCCGCGACGGCAGATCGTCCACTTTGGTGCGGATGCATCCGCTGCCCAGGTAGCTCAGCTGCCGCCCAACCTGGCGGATCACGCCATAACCGGTAACGCGCGACCCCGGGTCAATGCCGAGAATAATAGCCATCACGCGCCTCCGGTTAACCGTGGATGCGGCTGCATCACAGGGTGGCTGCGACCTCGTCGGAGATCTCGCCGTTATGGTACACTTCCTGCACGTCGTCGCAGTCTTCCAGCATATCGATCAGACGCAGCAGCTTCGGCGCCGTCTCGGCATCCATATCCGCTTTGGTGGACGGAATCATTGAGACTTCGGCAGCGTCGGCTTTCAGGCCGGCGGCTTCCAGCGCGTCGCGCACGGCGCCCATCTCTTCCCAGGCGGTGTAGACGTCGATGGCGCCGTCGTCATAGGTCACCACGTCTTCTGCGCCTGCTTCCAGCGCCGCTTCCATGATAGTGTCTTCATCGCCTTTCTCGAAGGAGATAACGCCTTTCTTGCTGAACAGGTAGGAGACGGAACCGTCGGTGCCGAGGTTACCCCCGGTTTTGGTGAAGGCGTGACGCACTTCCGCAACGGTACGGTTACGGTTGTCGGACAGACATTCCACCATCACCGCGGTGCCGCCAGGACCGTAACCTTCATAAATGATGGTTTCCATGTTCGCGTCTTCATCGCCGCCGACGCCGCGCGCGATGGCGCGGTTCAGGGTGTCGCGAGTCATGTTGTTAGACAGCGCTTTATCAACGGCCGCACGCAGACGCGGGTTGGAAGCCGGATCGCCGCCGCCCAGACGCGCGGCGGTGACCAGCTCGCGAATGATTTTCGTAAAGATTTTACCGCGTTTGGCATCCTGTGCCGCTTTGCGGTGTTTGGTGTTGGCCCATTTACTATGACCTGCCATAAAAAACTCTCCAAAAAGCGCGCCCTTTCAGGCGGCGTTAATTACAAATTCTTCAATCGCCTGCCGGTTGCTCCACGACTTGGTCAGCGCAGCGGCTTCCGTCGCGCTGACCCAGCGATAGGCCAGATGTTCGGTGAAAGTAATCTCCCGCTCATGAGGCAGCGCAAGACAGAACCAGAATTCCGTATTGCGCTCTACACCCGGCGCATAGCGATGACGCAAATGAGAAAATATCTCGAACTCCACCGTGCGCTGACAGTCGATTAAGGTCAGTTGCTCGCAGGCAACGTCAATGGCGACCTCTTCCTTTACTTCACGCGCGGCGGCCTGCAGCGCGGTCTCTCCAGCTTCCAGGCTGCCGGTGACCGACTGCCAGAACGCGGGATCGTCGCGCCGCTGCAACATCAGCACCCGTTTCGTATCTTCGGCGTAAATCACCACCAGCACCGAAACGGGCAGCTTAAATGACATATTACTTGTTCTCCAGAGACGCTTTTGCCTCTTTCTCCACAACCTGAATACCCAGTTCGCCGAGCGCCGCCGGATTGGCGAAGCTTGGCGCTTCGGTCATCAGGCAGGCGGCCGCGGTGGTTTTCGGGAAAGCGATAACGTCGCGGATGTTATCGGTACCGGTCAGCAGCATGGTCAGACGGTCAAGACCGAAGGCCAGACCTGCATGCGGCGGCGTACCGTACTTCAGCGCATCCAGCAGGAAGCCGAATTTCTCACGCTGTTCCTGTTCGTTAATGCCCAGAATACCAAATACGGTCTGCTGCATCTCGCCGCGGTGGATTCGCACCGAACCGCCGCCGACTTCATAACCGTTAATAACCATATCGTAGGCGTTGGCTACAGCCTCTTCCGGGGCGGCTTTCAGCTCATCCGCGGTCATATCTTTCGGCGAGGTGAACGGATGGTGCATCGCCGTCAGGCCGCCTTCGCCGTCGTCTTCGAACATCGGGAAGTCGATCACCCACAGCGGCGCCCATTTGCTCTCGTCAGTCAGACTCAGGTCTTTACCCAGCTTCAGACGCAGCGCGCCCAGCGCGTCGGCCACTACTTTCTTGTTGTCGGCGCCGAAGAAGATCATGTCTCCATCCTGCGCGCCGGTGCGGTCAAGGATCGCTTCCACGATTTCAGCGGTCAGGAATTTGGCCACCGGGCTGTTGATCCCGTCCATGCCTTTGGCACGCTCGGTCACTTTAATATAGGCCAGCCCTTTCGCGCCGTAGATCTTCACAAAGTTGCCGTATTCGTCAATCAGCTTGCGGGTCAGAGAGGCCCCGCCCGGGACGCGCAGGGCCGCCACGCGCCCTTTCGGATCGTTGGCCGGGCCGGCAAAGACCGCGAATTCCACAGACTTCAGCAGGTCGGCGACGTCCACCAGCTCCATCGGGTTACGCAGATCCGGTTTATCGGAGCCATAGCGACGTTCGGCTTCGGCGAAGGTCATGATCGGGAACTCGCCCAGGTCGACGCCTTTCACTTCCAGCCACAGCTGACGCACCATCGCCTCCATGATCTCACGCACCTGCGGCGCGGTCATAAAGGAGGTTTCCACGTCGATCTGGGTGAATTCAGGCTGACGGTCGGCACGCAGGTCTTCATCGCGGAAGCATTTGACGATCTGATAGTAGCGGTCGAAGCCGGACATCATCAGCAGCTGTTTGAACAGCTGCGGCGACTGCGGCAGCGCGTAGAATTTGCCTTTGTGCACGCGGGAAGGCACGAGATAATCGCGGGCGCCTTCCGGGGTGGCTTTAGTCAGCATCGGGGTTTCGATGTCGAGGAAGCCATGGTCGTCCATAAAGCGGCGCACAAAGCTGGTAATTTTCGCGCGGGTTTTCAGGCGCTGCGCCATCTCCGGACGACGCAGGTCGAGGTAGCGGTATTTCAGACGCGCTTCTTCGGTGTTGACGTGATTGGAGTCCAGCGGCAGCGATTCTGAGCGGTTAATGATCGTCAGATCGGAAGCCAGCACTTCGATAGCGCCGGTGGCCATGTCCGCGTTGATGTTTTTCTCTTCACGCGCGCGAACGGTGCCAGTGACCTGAATGCAGAACTCATTACGCAGTTCAGAGGCTAACTTCAACGCATCCGCACGATCCGGATCGAAAAACACCTGAACGATGCCTTCGCGGTCGCGCATATCGATAAAAATGAGGCTACCGAGATCGCGACGGCGGTTGACCCAACCACACAGAGTCACCTGCTGCCCAACGTGGGACTGTCGAAGCTGTCCGCAATATTCTGTACGCATGAGATATCCCTTAACTTAGCCGTCGGCGGATTGTCGTCTGCCCTGCAGGCGACGAGGTCGCAGCTTTAGCTGATGTCACAACTGAATGAAAAAAGGCGGCTATTATACTGGAAATTCTGTCGTTCGATAAGTCCGACGCACGATGTACGCTGCTTTGCTGCGCGCTTAACGTCCACACTCACATAAATTAACAAAATTTGTTACTCTTTTGCTGAAGCCGCAAAGGTATTGTAGCCGCCTGACAACAGATGAAGATACGGGGATACCATGTTAGAACTCAATGCAAAAAACACGGCGCTGGTGGTAATCGATCTGCAGGAAGGCATTCTGCCTTTCGCCGGCGGCCCGCATCGGGCTGACGAGGTGGTGGCGCGCGCCGCTCGCCTGGCAGACAAGTGCCGGCAACAGGGTTCGCCGGTCATCATGGTCCGCGTGGGCTGGTCGGCCGATTTCGCCGAAGCGCTGAAACAGCCTGTCGACGCTCAGGCCGGGGCGCATACGCTGCCCGAAAACTGGTGGACCTACCCGGCCACGCTGGGTAAGCAGGAGAGCGATATCGAAGTGACCAAACGCCAGTGGGGCGCGTTCTATGGCACCGACCTTGAGCTTCAGCTGCGCCGCCGTGGGATCGACACCATTATTCTCTGCGGCATCTCCACCAACATCGGCGTCGAATCGACCGCCCGCAACGCCTGGGAGCTGGGTTTTAACTTGGTCATCGCCGAAGATGCCTGCAGCGCCGCCTCCGCCGAGCAGCATCAGGGCAGTATGACGCATATTTTCCCGCGCATCGGCCGGGTGCGCAGTACCGAGGAGATCCTCACGGCGCTATGATTTATATTGGGCTTCCCCAGTGGTCGCACCCGAAATGGGTGCGCCTTGGCATCACCAGCCTTGAAGAGTACGCCCGCCACTTTAACTGCGTGGAGGGCAACACCACCCTGTATGCGCTACCAAAGCCGGAGATTGTCGCCCGCTGGTACGAACAGACTCACGATGACTTCCGCTTCTGCTTCAAATTTCCGGCCACCATCTCGCACCAGGCCGCCCTGCGCCATTGCGACGAGTTAAGCAGCGAATTTTTTGCCCGCCTGGCGCCGCTGGCTTCGCGCATCGGCCAGTACTGGCTGCAGCTGCCGGCGACGTTCGGTCCACGCGATCTCCCCGCGCTATGGCATTTTCTCGACGGACTGCCGAAGGATTTCACCTACGGCGTCGAAGTTCGTCATCCCGAGTTTTTCGCCAAAGGGGAAGCGGAACAGCAGCTCAACCGCGGGCTGCACGAGCGTAACGTCAACCGCGTGATCCTCGACAGCCGCCCGGTCCATAGCGCTGCGGCCACCAGTCCGGCGATGATCGATGCCCAACAAAAGAAACCGAAGGTGCCGGTACATGCGGTGATGACCGCCCGACAGCCAATGGTGCGGTTTATCGGCGGTGACGATATGGCCCATAACCGGGAACTGTTTCGCGTCTGGCTTCAGACCCTGGCGAAGTGGCATCAGTCGGGGACCCCGTGGTTGTTCCTGCATACCCCGGACATTGCTTTCGCCCCGGCGCTGGTGGATACCCTGTGGAGTGACCTGCGCGCTGCCCTGCCGGCGGCAGGAAATGCGCCGTCGATTCCGCAGCAATCTTCTCTTTTCTGATATTCTGCTATCATATCCGGAGCCATCTGCCAGAGTTAAAGGGAGTTTTCGTATGGTCAGCGCGCTGTATGCCGTTTTAGGTGCGTTATTGTTAGTGAAGTTCTCATTTGACGTGGTGCGTCTGCGCACCCAATACCATGTAGGCTACGGTGACGGCGGCTTTAGCGAGCTGCAGGTTGCCATCCGCGTTCACGGCAATGCCGTCGAATATGTGCCGATTGGCCTCATTTTGCTGTTATTTATGGAGATGAACGGCGCTCAGACCTGGATGGTGCACGTTTGCGGGATTTTATTGATTGTCGGGCGACTGATGCACTCCTGGGGTTTTCATCACCGCGTCTACTACTGGCGCCGCTCCGGCATGAGCGCCACCTGGTGCGCGTTGTTGCTAATGGTGCTGGCCAATCTTTGGTATATGCCCTGGGAGTTGGTTTTCTCCCTCCGTTAGCGCACAATACGCCGTTTTCGTTTTTTCGGGTTTAACGTTATGTCTCACCGCGATACGCTTTTTTCCGCGCCGATTGCCAGCCTCGGCGACTGGACCTTTGATGAACGGGTTGCTGAAGTCTTCCCCGATATGATCCAGCGTTCTGTGCCCGGCTACTCCAATATCATCTCGATGATCGGCATGCTGGCCGAGCGCTTCGTTCAGCCCAACACTCAGGTTTACGATCTTGGCTGTTCGCTGGGCGCCGCCACCCTCTCCGTGCGCCGCAATATTAGCCATCCGGACTGTCGCATTATCGCCATCGATAACTCGCCCGCGATGGTGGAGCGCTGCCGTCGCCATATTGACGCTTATAAAGCGCCGACGCCGGTCGAAGTGATTGAAGGGGATATCCGCGACGTGACCATTGAAAACGCCTCGCTGGTGATCCTGAACTTTACTATTCAGTTCCTTGAGCCGGGCGATCGCCAGGCGATCCTCAATAAAGTCTATCAGGGGCTGAATCCGGGCGGCGCGCTGGTGCTCTCGGAAAAATTCAGCTTCGAAGACGCCCACGTTGGCGAACTGTTGTTCAATATGCATCATGACTTTAAGCGCGCCAACGGCTACAGCGAACTGGAGATCAGCCAGAAACGCAGCATGCTGGAAAATGTGATGCTGACGGACTCCGTCGAAACCCATAAAGCCCGCCTGCGTCAGGCTGGGTTTGAACATGCCGAACTGTGGTTCCAGTGCTTTAACTTTGGCTCGCTGGTGGCCGTGAAAGCCGGGGAGCAGGCATGATCGACTTCAGTAACTTCTATCAGCTGATCGCCAAAAGCCCGCTGTCTCACTGGCTGGAGACGCTGCCTGCCCAGGTAGCCGCCTGGCAGCGCGATGCCCTGCACGGCAAGTTTCGTGAATGGGAGCGCGCCGTAGAATTTCTGCCGGAGCTAACGCCCTGGCGTCTGGATCTTCTGCACAGCGTCACCGCCGAGAGCGAAACGCCGCTCAGCGAAGGCCATCAGCGGCGGATCGAAAATCTGCTTAAAAACCTGATGCCGTGGCGCAAAGGCCCTTATTCGCTGTACGGCATCAATATCGATACCGAATGGCGATCCGACTGGAAATGGGAGCGCGTTCTGCCGCACCTGTCCGATCTCACTGGCCGGACTATCCTCGACGTGGGCTGCGGCAGCGGCTATCACATGTGGCGGATGATCGGCGCCGGCGCACATCTGGCGGTCGGTATCGATCCCACCCAGCTGTTCCTGTGCCAGTTTGAAGCGGTGCGTAAGCTGCTCGGTAACGACCAGCGGGCGCATTTGCTGCCGCTGGGCATCGAGCAGCTGCCGGCGCTGGAGGCCTTCGACACCGTGTTCTCGATGGGCGTGCTCTACCACCGCCGCTCGCCGCTGGACCATCTGTGGCAGCTGAAAGATCAGCTGGCGCCAGGGGGCGAGCTGGTGCTGGAGACGCTGGTGGTTGAAGGAGATGAAAATACGGTGCTGGTTCCGGGCGACCGCTATGCGCAAATGCGCAACGTCTATTTTATCCCCTCGGCGGCGGCCCTGAAAATGTGGCTGGAGAAGTGCGGGTTTATTGACGTGCGCATCGTCGACGCCTGCGTCACCTCGACAGAGGAGCAGCGACGCACCGAATGGATGACGACCGAATCGCTGGCCGATTTCCTCGACCCACAGGATCAGCGCAAAACGGTGGAAGGCTATCCGGCGCCATTACGGGCTGTGATCATTGCCACCAAACCGGAAACCCAGCAGTCGCTGGCGAAAAAAGCGAGATAAAAAAAGGCCCCTGTTTAATGGGCAGGGGCCTGGTACGGGCAATCATCATATTGGGCGACATGATGTGCAGCAAAAAACCGTTTAACTTCTCCAGGCGGAGATAATCCTTTTCATCTCCGCCACCGCTGCGCCATTCACGGCGTAGCGTCTGTATTCATCGGCATCGGGATCGGCTGACATCGAAACGCCCGGATGACGAAAGCGCATTTCCGACGGCAACCAGTGGCCAGCAGAGCTATGGACCTCTTTCACCCCCGCCTGCAGAAACAGCGGCAGGTTCGCGGCGCGGACTCCCGCACCGGCCATAATGATTGGAGTATCCCCTGCGGCAATAAGTTCCGTAATTAATGAAATACCTTTCTCCGCCGAGGATTGCTGACCGGAAGTCAGGATACGTTTAACCCCCAGCTCACCCAGCGTTTTCCAGGCCTGACGCGGGTCAGCGCACAGATCGAACGCGCGATGAAAGGTCACCGCCAGCGGCCCCGCCGCGGCCATTATTTTTTTCATCCGCGGGATATCGACCTGGCCATCAGCATCCAGCACGCCGGTCACCAGCCCGGGAAAGCCCAGATCCCGCACCATGCGAATATCGTTAAGCATCGCGGCGAACTCTTCCTCGGTGTAGCAGAAATCGCCGCCGCGCGGGCGAACGATCGGATGCACCGGGAGAGTAATCGCCTCGCGGGCCGAGACCAGCACCCCATAAGAGGGGGTTAATCCCCCTTCCTGCGGCGCGGCGCAGAGCTCAATACGATCGGCGCCGCAGCGCTCAGCCTCCCGGGCGCACGCCATGCTGTAGCAACACACTTCCAGTACCGCCATTCCTCTCTCCCTGATCCAGACAACCTTTGCAGCATGTCACAATTTCACGCGGCAGACGCCGCGCGGCTTCACACTGTTACGTATCGGCTTGCTCGCTGGCGACGATTTGTTCAATAGACCACGGATGAAATTTGACCGTCACGCTGCCGTCGGTCACCGCCAGGGTAGGATTCGGCAGGCGCTCATGCTCCCCTTTCGGCGAGCTGGTTTTGACCACGATCCCCGGCTGGCTGAGTCCGTCATCGGCCAGCAGCGCCAGCGCGCGGGCATTTAAGGTTGCCGGATCGCCGGGCAGGACGATTTCGATATGCTCCCAGCCTTCATGGGGATAACGCTTTTCACCCGGCCACGGCAGCTCAACGATATGGAAGCGCCAGTGCGCCACGCAGACCGGCTCCGCCAGTTTGAACAGGCAAATGGGCCGGCCGTTGATCATATTCTCCGATAGCAGGGTGCCGCACTGCTCCAGACCGCGGCGCCAGCGTTCCGCAGTGGTATTCTGATGACAGCGCAGGGAGATATGGTCGGCGTCGAGCCCGGCGATCTCCAGTCCCAGTCGCGCAGTGAAGCGCTGAAGCGCATCGGAAAATCGCGGGAGATCCGCCGTAATATCGGCCAGTTGTTCATTTTGCTGCCAGTTTGCCATGGGTTTGCTCGTCAATAATGCTCGTCAGTAATGAAAAGGTAATTTACCGTGTTTCGGCCTGCGGACCAACCGCCGCCCCGCTGATGGGCAACTGACCGGCGATGGATTGCGCACGCCGGCGCGCCGCGCGCAATGCTGACGGACGGGGACAAATGCAGTATACTCCCGCCCTAATTTGTCCACATTATGGCGCCGCCTCCCTCGGGGGCAGGCGCATTACACGTAAGGTATTCCGGTGAATATTCAGGCTCTTCTCTCAGAAAAAGTCAGCCAGGCCCTGATCGCGGCAGGCGCGCCTGCCGATTGCGAACCCCAGGTCCGCCAGTCAGCAAAAGTTCAGTTCGGCGACTATCAGGCCAACGGCGTGATGGCTGTCGCCAAAAAGCTGGGTATGGCGCCGCGACAACTTGCAGAGCAGGTACTGTCTCATCTTGACCTCAACGGCATTGCCAACAAGGTTGAAATCGCCGGGCCGGGCTTTATCAATATTTTCCTCGACCCCGCGTTTCTGGCGGACAACGTCAACCGCGCGCTGCAGTCTGAGCGCCTGGGCGTCACGAAACCGCAGGCGCAGACTATCGTCGTCGACTACTCGGCACCCAACGTAGCGAAAGAGATGCACGTCGGCCATCTGCGTTCGACCATCATTGGCGATGCTTCAGTCCGTACCCTGGAGTTCCTGGGTCATAAGGTGATCCGCGCCAACCACGTCGGCGACTGGGGCACCCAGTTCGGGATGCTGATCGCGTATCTGGAAAAACAGCAGCAGGAAAACGCCGGCGAGATGGCCCTGGCCGACCTCGAAGGTTTCTATCGCGAAGCGAAAAAGCACTATGACGAAGACGAAGCCTTCGCCGAGCGCGCGCGCAGCTACGTGGTTAAGCTGCAGGGCGGTGATGAGTATTTCCTACAGATGTGGCGTAAGCTGGTCGACATCACCATGTCGCAAAACCAGATCACCTACGATCGCCTGAATGTGACCCTGACCCGCGATGACGTGATGGGTGAGAGCCTGTACAACCCGATGCTGCCGGGGATCGTCGCCGATCTGAAAGCCAAAGGGCTGGCGGTTGAGAGCGAAGGCGCTACCGTGGTCTTCCTTGATGAGTACAAAAACAAGGAAGGCGAACCGATGGGCGTCATCATCCAGAAAAAGGATGGCGGCTATCTCTATACCACCACCGATATCGCCTGTGCGAAGTATCGCTATGAAACGCTGCACGCCGACCGCGTGCTCTACTACATCGACTCTCGTCAGCACCAGCACCTGATGCAGGCGTGGACCATCGTGCGCAAGGCAGGCTACGTGCCGGACTCCGTGCCGCTGGAGCACCATATGTTCGGTATGATGCTTGGGAAAGACGGCAAGCCGTTTAAAACCCGCGCCGGCGGTACCGTGAAGCTGGCGGATCTGCTGGACGAAGCGCTGGAGCGCGCCCGTCGCCTGGTGGCCGAGAAGAACCCGGATATGTCGGCTGACGAGCTGGAAAATCTGGCGAAAGTGGTGGGTATCGGCGCGGTTAAATATGCCGACCTGTCGAAAAACCGCACCACCGACTACGTCTTCGACTGGGATAATATGCTGGCGTTCGAAGGCAACACCGCGCCGTATATGCAGTATGCCTATACCCGCGTGCTCTCCGTGTTCCGCAAAGCCGGCATCGACGAAAACGCGATGATCGACGCGCCGGTGGTCATCGCCGAAGATCGCGAAGCTCAGCTGGCCGCGCGCCTGCTGCAGTTTGAAGAGACCCTCTCCGTGGTCGCTCGCGAAGGGACGCCGCACGTGATGTGCGCCTACCTCTACGATCTGGCGGGCCTGTTCTCCGGCTTCTACGAGCACTGCCCGATCCTCAGCGCGGAAAGCGAAGAGACCCGCAACAGCCGTCTGAAGCTGGCGCTGCTCACGGCGAAAACCCTCAAGCTGGGTCTCGATACCCTCGGTATCGAAACCGTCGAGCGTATGTAACAAGCAACCCGGCGAAAGCCGGGTTAGTTTTATTCGGCGCCTCGCCAGCGGGGCGCCCTGCTCAGAAGTACTTGCGTAGATACTCCGTCAGACAAAGGATCGCCATCGCCTGACCGTAGGGCATCGAGGTAAGCGGGATCTGGCGATAAAAGTCGAGGTCTGACCCCATCCCGGTGCCAAATGAGGTCTGCAGCAGCTCCCCCTGCGGCGAAATATTCTGCACAATCCCGCGAATCGCTTTTTCAGCCACCCCGGCGTAGTGCTGCCCGACGTAACGCTTGCGCACCGCTTTGAGAATCCCGTAGGCAAAGCCGGCGGTCGCCGAGGCCTCAAGATAAGAGTGCGGATCGTCCAGCAAGGTATGCCACAGGCCGCTGTCGTCATGGCATTCTGCTAAGGCGGCAATCTGTGCGTCGAGGACTGTAATCAGATAGCGCCGTACCGCATTCCCCTCGGGGAGATCCACCAGTTCCAGAAAATCCGGGATCACCATGGTTAGCCAGCTGTTGCCCCGCGCCCAACGCGCCCGGGCAAAGTTATGCCGCCCCTCATAGTTCCAGCCGTGAAACCACAGCCCGGTCTCCCGGTCCATCAGGTTCTGCACATGGAGCAGGAACTGGTAGGTTGCCTCCTCCACATACTGGGGGCGGTTAAGCAGCTTGCCAATTTTGGCTAACGGCAACACGGTCATCATCAGCGTGTCATCCCACATTTGCTGATGGTTCTCCTCCGCCAGAGTCATGTGCTGCATACCGCCCTGCTCGGTGCGCGGCATCTCGTGCATCGCCCACTCCGCCCAGCTCTCCAGCCACGGCAGATACGCCATACGGCCGGTCTCTTCAAAGCGGTAAGCCAGGGTCAGAAACGGGGCCATAGTATTGACGTTTTTGGTCGTTGCTCCCTCGGCGAAGCGGTCGGCAAACCAGCGATCGATGATATCACGCATCTCGATATCGCCGGTTTGCTGGTAATACTGATAGATGCCGTACAGCCCAACGCCGTGGGTCCACTCCCATCCGGCCCAGCCTTTGGTATCGATCACGCGCCCGTCATCCAGGCGTAGTAAAAATTGCCCGCTCTCATCCTTAATATTCACCAGGTTTTGCGTCACGTTGCGGATCAGCGCCTGCAGTTCGCTGCGGGCGATAAAACGCTCAGGCTGACGCAGTAATGGGCTATGTTTGACCGGCCAAACTTTCATGTTGTTAACCTCGGGTATATGTCGAATTCAAAGCGCCGCCCTTAATGAGCGCCGGGGCAGCAGGTTTATGACGATTCAGATAGCCAATATTGTTATTGCCCCACAGACAGTCGTAAGGCATTCCCGCCAGCAGCTCGACCACCGCGCGGTGTTCCGCACTGGTCTGTTCCGACTGCGCGTAGCCGAGCTCGCGCATTCTGAGGGTCTCGCTGCGCAGAACGCTGTGGGTGTGCAGGTTGAGCTTGAAGCGCAGCGAGACGAGGAAGCCGCAGGCTAACACCACCAGAGTGCCGACGCTAAGGATCAGCAGAATGGTATGGCTGACCCCTTCAGGCTGTATTTTTTGCCCGGAAACAAACCCCGACAACTGCATAATGATCCCCACCAGCATCACCGCCCCCGCCTGCGAGGCTTTGCGGGTCAGGGTCATGATGCCGGCAAAAATCCCCTCCCGGCGCTGGCCGGTGATCGCTTCGTCGACGTCGGCAATATAGGTGTAGGTATTCCACGGTACGTAATTTATCCCGCCGCGTCCCAGTCCGGCGACAGCAGAGATGAGCAGCAATAAGGAATAGACGTCGCTCAGTCCGGCGTAATAGAGCAGCGCGTAGGAGAGTGAGCTCAGGCCAAACAGGACCACCACCATGCGGTACGACGGCGCGGGGCCAAAACGAATGCACAGCGGGATCATGGCGATTACCGCAATAAACTGGAAGATGGCCATCGTCCCCAGCAGGTTCGAGGCGACGGCGGCTTCCTGCATCAGAACAAAGACCACGTAATAGGTAAACACGGCATTGAAGACGTCCTGGGCGATATAGCCCCCCAGATACATGCCGAGGTGCTGGCGGAAAATTTTTATCCGCAGCGTAGAACTCAGCTCAATCACCAGGCGATTGAGGCTCTGAGCAAGGGTTAAGTTTTGTTTTTCCGCTTCCGCCCGCAGGGCCGCTTCCGACCACGCCTCCCGCGGTCGTTCCCAGGTGAAACACCAGACCAGAGTCAGCATCACCGCGCACAGCACCGAGAACACCAGACTGGCATAGAAGAACGAGCTGGCATTATCTTTGCCGAGCCAGGAGAGAAGGATCCCCGGCAGGAAGGAGGCTAAAATCGCCGACATCTGCGCCATCGAAATGCGCGCGCCGGAGAATTTGGTTTTCTGTTTAAAGTCATCGGTCATCTCCGGCACCAGCGTCTCATAGGGCACCAGAATCATGGTATAGACCATATCAAACAGCAGATAGGTCGCCAGGTAGTACCAGAAGCCCATCTCGCCGACCCACATCGCTGAATAGCTGAATACGCAGGGGATGCCGAGCAGAATAAAGAATTTTCTGCGGCCGAAGCGCTTACCAAGCCAGGTGGTGCCAAAGTTATCGGTGAGAAAGCCCATCAGCGGGCTTACCACCGCGTCCAGCACGCGGGCGGCAGCAAAAATAAGCGTGGCCTCAATCGGGGTCAGTCCGCAAAAGGTCGTGTAAAAGTAGAGCAGCCATGCGGCGGTTAACGCCGTCGTGCCGGCGCCGAGAAAATCGCCCGCGCCGTAGGCCAGATAGTTAGCCAGTCCAATTTTTCGTGTTTTCATCGCCGTGATCCTGTGTCTTTTTTTAAAAGAACGCCGACAATCGTTCCGGATTTGCCACCGGAAGGGAGTGGGTACCTGGCTACACTAAAAGCTGTGAAAGGAGGTTACCTTTGTACTTTTGCCACGGAACAGTCGCCGGTGGCAAAATGACAAAGAGATGACGTCGCCACTTCACTCATTTATAAAACAGCATTTCTTTTTAATCAAAAGACAGGTTCATTGATGTGATCTGGCTGGAAGGTCGCCGACTAACGAACAGGCTCGCAAATCCCGGGATCGGCCCTTGCGCAGTCGGGGAAACAGGAGTAAAGAATGGAAGAAAGGGTTATTCCGCGTATCTCAAGGAGGCCAGATGCCTTATACCCATCTGCTGGTTGCCGTCGCGCCAACGCCGGAGAGTCAGGTGTTAATTAAAAAAGCGGTGTCGATAGCCCGCCCCGTTAACGCGAAAGTGAGCTTAATCACTCTCGCTACGGATCCGGAGCTGTATAACCAGTTCGCCGCACCGATGATGGAAAATCTGCGCGAAGTGATGCAGGAAGAGACGCGGGAGTTTCTCAATGAGCTGGCTCGCCACGCGGACTACCCAATAGAAAGAATGACCATCGCCTGCGGCGAGCTAGGCCATCATATTAAGGACTTCTGCCGGTCACACCGTGTTGATCTGGTGATCTGCGGCAATCACAACCATTCCCTCTTCTCACGCGCCACCTGCTCGGCGAAAAATATCGTCGGCAGCTGCGGCGTTGATGTCCTGTTGGTTTCCCTTGAAAAGGGCTAACGCCGGTTAGCCCTTTTCCTGAACTAGGCCAGTTTAGGGAAGGTGGCTATCTTCCCCCGCAGACGGCTCTCCTCGCTGCGCGGTGAAATATGCTGCAGATCCTCGACAAAGCGCGCCTGCCAGTTATGAATATCATTTTCTCTGATCACGTCCAGCATCGCTGAATGACGGGCGATACGTTCCGCCAGCGGCATGCTGAGCGCGCGATCCAGCGCGGCGGCAACCTCGTCGCGATCGTAAGGATTGACGATCAGGGCGCTGGTCAGCTCCTGCGCCGCCCCGGCAAACTGCGACAGGACCAGTACGCCAGGGTTATCCGGATCCTGCGCCGCGACGTACTCCTTCGCCACAAGGTTCATACCATCGCGTAGCGGAGTCACCAGCCCGACGTCAGAGTAGCGGAAGACCTTCATCAGCAGCTTACGATCAAAATGCTGGTTCAGATAGTAGAGCGGTGTCCAGCCAAGCTGACCAAACTGTCCGTTGATGCGTCCGGCTGCGGTTTCCAGCTGGTGGCGGATATCCTGATAGGCCTGCACATCGCCGCGGGAGGTCGGCGCGATCTGGGTATAACGGATTTTGCCGTGGTGCTGAGGGTACTTCTCGAGCAGCGTCTCGTAGGCGAGGAATCGCTCCGGCAACCCTTTCGAATAGTCAAGACGCTCCACGGAGAAGATATTCTTCACATTTTTCAGCTCGTTCTTCAGCTGGGCCAGCTTCGGCGGCAGCGGACCTTTAGCGTTGCGCGTAATTTCGTCCGGATCGATCCCTATCGGATAAACCTCGGTACTGAACGCCTTACCCCATGCCTGATAGCGTTTATCGCCGAGGTCGGATAGGCGAGTCTGCATAGCAATGCTGTCGAGAAAAGCGGTTCTGTCGCTTTCGGTCTGGAAGCCCAGCAGATCGTAATCGCACAGTTGCTCCAGCAGCTCAGCGTGCGGCGGCAGAGCGTTAAAAATCTCCGGCGTCGGGAACGGAATATGTAAGAAAAACCCGATGCGATTGTTCACCCCGCGCTTGCGCAGCTCGCTGGCGAAGGGCAGAAGATGGTAATCATGGATCCACAGCGTATCGTCTGGCTCAATCAGCGGCAGAAGCTTGTCCGCCAGCATGGCGTTAACCCGCAGATATCCCTCCCAGGCTTCGCGCTGAAAGCTGACCAGATCAAGGCGATAGTGGAAAGCCGGCCACAGCACGGCGTTAGAGAACTGGTTGTAGTATTCATCATGGTCCCGTTCATTAAGGTTGAACGACGCCCATGAAATATTCCCGCGGGAGACCTGCTTGAGCGGCTGCTGGTCATCGCCAATCTCGCCGCTCCAGCCAAACCACAGACCCCCCGCCGCTCTCAGTGCCCCCAGGATGCCGACGGCCAGACCGCCAGCGCTCGATTTTTTATCGTCCGGTAAGGCGATACGGTTAGAGACTACGACTAAACGACTCATGGTCATCCCTCCTTTCGGTTTGCGCGTCATACGCCAGATGTTGCAACCACGTCCTTACAGCGGCGGCATCCGCCAACCGCCAGTGCGCCTGAGTTTCCCCGGCGCCAACTTTTACCGACATTCCCTGCAGTTGATTAACGACGCTGAATCCCGCCTCGTCGGTCAAATCATCGCCGACAAAAACCGGTTCGCGGCCGGCGAATGGCGCCTCCTGCATGAACGCGGTAATCGCCTCCCCTTTATTGACGCCGCGGGGTTTAATCTCCACCACGCACTTGCCAAGCTGTAACGCCAGCAGCGGATAGCGCTGAACAATCCGCTGCGCCAGCTCCAGCACGGCGCTCTGCTGCTGCGGGGCCTGGCGATAGTGGAGCGCGAAAGCCATCTCTTTACTCTCCAGCTCACATCCCGGGAGCGCTTCCAGCGCCGACGTCAGCTCAGCCGCGATCTCATCGCGCAGCGCTGTCGGCAGAGAGACGATGTAGGTTTTACCATTGATATCACGGCGCTCGGCCCCGTGAACGCCGGCCAGCGGTAGCCGCCAGGGATGGGTTAGCGCGTCAAGTTCAGCCATTGAGCGCCCTGAAATCAATGCCACCGCGCCCCCCTGCTGCTGGGCCAGCGCATTGAGCGCCTGCAGCGTGCTGTCGGGTATCACCACCTGATCGGGGTGCGGCTGGATATCGGCAAGAGTACCGTCGAGGTCAAAGAAAAAAGCGTAGTTTCCGGTTAGCGCAGGCGGTACAGATATCTGGTTATCCACCCTGTTTCCTCCTTATCATGGCCAGCCGAAGCTGGTTGTTAATTATATGTGAGCCATGTAAGTATAGACAGTGTGACCAACCTCGCCATTTTTGATAGTTACCGCCAGCGAAACGGGCGCTGGCGGCAATTACTCTGTAAACTAAAAAGTTCGGTTTAAATTCAGGCCGCACGTTTGGCTTTTTGTTTGTAGCGGTCGAAGATCACCGCCGCCAGCAGGATCACCCCGCGCACGACGTATTGTGAGAATGGCGAGATATTCAGCAGGTTCATCGCATTTTCCACGGTTCCGAGGATCAGGATCCCGGCCACCACGTAGGAGATCTTGCCGATCCCGCCCTTCAGCGACACCCCGCCCAGCACGCAGGCCGAAATAACAATCAGCTCATAGCCAATCGAGGTCATCGGCTGGCCGCTGGTCATGCGCGACGCCAGAATGATCCCCGCTGCGGCCGATACCAGACCGGAGAGCACAAAGATAATAATCTTGGTGCGCACCACCGGGACGCCGGCCAGGCGCGCCGCCTCTTCATTGCCGCCAATAGCCAGCGTATTACGGCCAAAGGTGGTTTTGTTTAGTAATAATCCGAAAACCACCAGGCAGGCGACGGTCAGCCAGATCGGCGCCGGCAAACCAAACCAGTTGGCATAGCCGAGGGTGAAGAAACGTTCATCTTCGATCCCCACCGCTTTGCCGTCGGAGATAATATAGGCCAGGCCGCGGACAATCTGCATGGTGGCCAGCGTGGTGATCAGCGCGTTGATCTTAAGGCGCGCAATGACAAAGCCGTTAACCAGGCCACTAAGCGCCCCCAGCAACAGGCCTGCGGCGATCCCCAGCCACAGGCTTTCGCTGAGATTAATCACCACCGCGGTGGTGACCCCGGCGCAGGCGATAACCGACGCCACCGACAGGTCAAAATCGCCGGAGGCCAGGCAAAACAGCATGCCGCAGGCCACCATCCCGGACATCGAGATCGCCAGCCCCAGCCCTTTCATATTGACGAATGAAGCAAAGTTGGGCACAAAAATCACACAGCCGATAAACAGCACCGCAAACACCACCAGCATGCCAAACTGATCCCAGATGCGGGCAAAGCTAAAGGTTGAGCGGGTAGCCCCGGACGTAGTCACTGATGACATCATTTACTCCTTACTCAGGCGACAGCCTGGCTCACTGTTGGCATCGCAAGGCTTAACGCCTGCTGTTCATTGGCTTCTTCATGCAGCAGTTCGCCGGCGATTTGTCCTTCGCGCATCACCACGATGCGGTCAGCGACGCCCAGCACTTCCGGCAGGTCGCTGGAGGCAAACACCACGGCGACACCGGAGGCGGCGAGGCCATAGATCACATTGTAAATTTCATGTTTGGCGCCGACGTCGATGCCGCGGGTTGGCTCATCAAGCAGGATCACCTTCATCTCTTCCGACAGCCAGCGGCCAAGGATCGCTTTCTGCTGGTTGCCGCCCGACAGGTTCATAATCAGCTGTTCCGGGCCCGGCGTTTTAATATTCAGCGACTGGATATGTTGATCGGCGTTGTCCGCCTCCCAGGCGTTGTTGATCAGGCAGCCAGCGTGAATATGCTTGCGCCGGGCGCTGATATTGATGTTATCGCGCACGGAATGCACCGGAATAATCCCCTCCGCTTTACGATCCTCCGGGCACAGCATCATCCCGGCCTGGATGGCCTGGGCCGGTTTGCGAATGGAGACGGGCTGGCCATCGATATACACCTGACCGCCGGTTATCTGCGTGCCGCCAAACAGGCCTTTCATTAGTTCGCTGCGCCCGGCACCCACCAGTCCGAACAAACCGACAATTTCACCGCTGCGCACCGAGAGACTAACCGGCGTGCGCACGCCCGGCGCTTTGACCTCCTCCAGGCGCAGCCGCTCCTCGCCATAGGGGCGAGGCTTCCAGCCATAAATATCGCCCAGATTGCGGCCTACCATTGCCTGGACCAGGGCGTCGTGGCTGACGCTCGGCATATCGTCAAAGGTGCAAACGTAGCGGCCATCTTTAAAGACGGTGATGGCATCGCTGAGGGCAAAAATCTCTTCCATCCGGTGTGAAACATAGATGATGACCCTTCCCTCCTCACGCAACTCGCGGATGACGCGAAACAGGTTGTCGATCTCTCTGGCGGAGAGCGAGCTGGTCGGCTCATCGAACGCGATAATCTTGGCGTTACGCGCCAGCGCTTTGGCAATCTCCACCATCTGCCATTGACCAATGGAGAGATATTTCAGCGGCGTCTCCGGGTCGATATCCAGACCCAGATGCTCCAGCTGCAGGCGGGCCTCATAGTTGAGCAGCGAGCGATTGACGATGCCGCCTCTGTGCGGCAGCTGACCGAGATAGATATTTTCGGCGACGGTCATCTCCGGGATCAGATGCAGCTCCTGGTAGATAATTGCCACGCCGGCGTTCAGCGCCTCCATGGTATTGGCGAATGCCATCTGCTGGCCGCCGATCTGCAAATGGCCCGCGGTCGGGATATAGTTGCCGCTGAGAATTTTCAACAGCGTCGATTTGCCTGCGCCATTTTCGCCCATCAGCGCGTGGATCTGTCCCGGGTAGCAGTCAAAACTGATATCGGACAAGGCCTTTACGCCAGGGAACGTCATGGTGATGCCGCGAAATGAGAGATAAGGGGTAGACTGTTGCATAACGACTCCGCTCTTCTGCACTCAGCCCCCGCGCCGCGGCGGGGGCCAGTTTAATCAGGCTGTTACAGCCCTTTTTTCGCCAGCTCTTCTTTGAAGTTATCGCGGGTAATCAGCACCACATCGGTCACCGCCGTGAACTTCGGCGGCTCGACGCCCTTGGTGACCCAGTTGTAGAGCATTTCGCTGGTTTTGTAGCCGTGGATATCCGGGCTTGGCAGCAGAGAGCCATAGAAGCCGGTCGGCTGCGCCTTCGACAGTTCGTTGACGGCATCCACGCCGTTGATGCCGATGCCAATCACATCGGGAGCTTTAAAGCCCTGACCTTCGGTCGCGCGCACGCCGCCGAGGACGGTGTTGTCGTTCATCCCGACGATCAGCCAGTGTTTAACCTGCGGATGCTGGACCAGCATCGAGTTACCGGCGTCGAACGCTCCCGGGATATCGTTGGATTTTGTCGGCACGCGGTAGATTTGCGCGTCCGGGAAACCGGCCGCCTTCAGGGCATCGATGGAGCCGGTGGTGCGACGGCGCGCGGTATCCAGCTCATCGGCGGTGATCGCCATTACGGCGGTGTCTTTGACATCCCAGCCGCGCTTTTGCATCTCTTTATAGAGTTCCTGCCCCTGACGGGCGCCAATTTCGCTCGCCGCCATCATCACCAGCGGTACGCTCTCCATCGGTTTGCCCTTCGCATTGACGAACTGGTCATCGACGGTAATCACCTTCATGTCATAGCCACGCGCTTTGGCGACAATCGCCGACCCGAGCTTGGGATCGGGGGTACAGATGACAAAGCCCTTCGCGCCGCTGGCCGCCAGGCTGTCAATGGCATTCAGGGTTTTCTCCCCATCCGGGACCGCAATTTTAATAACGTCAAAGCCTAAATCTTTTCCTGCTTTATCAGCAAATTTCCACTCAGTCTGAAACCATGGCTCTTCCGGCTGTTTCACCAGAAAACCCAGTTTAAGATTTTCCGCCATAGCTGATTGTGACATAACCGCAGCGAGACCAATGGCCGCCAGCGCTTTAGTAAATTTGTGCATGGTAAACTCCAGCTTTAATTCGCTTTCATGTAGGGAAAAATCGGAATTAACAATTTAATCGGCATCAAAACAAGGCATTAGAAAAATCGCATTCCCCACTGCCGTTGTTAGAGTAGTAATACCCGGAAATTATTTCTCCATACGAGAGCATTATCACATCGCGGAATTACAGTAATTGCGTACATACATTTAGCAAAAAATGACATAAAAAATGACACAATTGTCATACAATTTTACCGGGGCATAGCAGGATCATCTATACCATCAGCAGGCTTATCCTTGTGTTGTCAGAGGATGTTTAACGGTGGGTTACAGCACTGTTATCATCAGCGATTGACGGCGTTGCTGCGGGCGATCGCCTGTGCGCCACTCAAATGGCAACCCACCTCGCACCGCTGAGCCACATGGCCCGCTTAATATCGCGAAAAAAAGGATCTTTGGCGTAATTTATTCCGAATAGAAAAAATATATTCCTCTTGATAAAAGCACCTGCAACAAAAAATAAAAATAATGATCATCAACCTGAAACATTACTAATGAAATAACTTATTCCGTTCTCTTCTACGACGAATCTCGTAGTCAAATACTTATATCTTATAACCAATCTGAAACCAGCGAGCCCCTGCCAACGGCGCACAATCTCAGCCCTGGTAGTTTGCACAAATAATGGTGTAACAAAACGTAAATTACCGCGCTTGAGAGTTTTCTTAATTTCGTTGAGCGAGTATTCTTAAATCGTCGGCAAATGGAAAAAATACCCGACTCATACGGAATGTGTAGAGTTTTATTATTCTGCAACAGTGCCGCGTGTCACTATTTTATCTTGTAGTTATCCGCAGGATCCGCTGACGCGCACCAGTAACCCCTTCCCGGTTAATAAGGATATTTTTTATGGCAGTTCCAGGAATGGCACAAAAGCTAAACACCCAAATGAATCTTGAGTTTCACGCCTCTAACGTTTACCTGAACTTAAGCGAGTGGTGCGCCCGGCATCGCTTCGACGGCGCCGCGACGTTTTTGCGCACCCGCGCGCAAAGCAGCATCACCCTCACTATGCGCGTATTTGACTACCTGAAAAAAGCCGGCAGCTGGCCGATCGTCAATCCCGACCACGCCTGTAACCCTGAGTGCACCTCGCTGGAAGATCTGTTTACCCAAACCCTGAGCGATTACCAACAGCGCAGTCGTCTGCTGAGCGGTCTCGCTCAGGAAGCCAAAGCGCAAAGCGATGACAGCACCTGGCGGTTTCTCACGCTGTTGGCGGAAGAGCAGCAGCAGGATGGCCTGCTATTGCAAAGCGTGCTTGAGGAAATTCGTAATGCCGATAAAGCCGGTCTCGGGATGGAGCAGACCGATCGGCGTCTGATGGCTATCGTTGGAGAAGCGCAGAAAGCGCATTAATCAAGCCGTTATCGCTCTGCCAGGGGGAGCGCGTCTGCGCTGCCCCGCCCGGTTTATTAATCCATTACGTCTATTTTTTCTTCCCTATTATTCCTTTCAAGAATAAAAAAGTTTTAACTCGATCCCATTCCCTCATCACCGTTACCCCATAAGGGGGATTAGTGAGCGCGGTCACTTTTTGACGAACCATAAAGAAATATAAAAACAGCGTTTCAAAAATATAAAACACGAGGTTTATTTTTTATGGCTAGATACACGGCTTCAGCCTCTGAAGGGCTGCAGGGAAGACCGATCTTGTTACGCCATCAGTTAGCCTACGGCGGCGGAAATCTGTTAGGGAGCGGCGCACTGGCGATAAGCGGCGCATGGCTACTCTATTTTTATACGACCTTTTGCGGCCTGACGCTGATCGAGGCCTCATTTATCTTCTCCGTCGCCAGCATCATTGACGCTATCAGCAACCCGCTGATGGGCTATCTGACGGATAATTTTGGCAAAACGCGCTTGGGCAAGCGCTTCGGCCGCCGGCGTTTCTTTCTGCTAATCGGTATTCCGCTGATGATGTTCTACCCGCTGCTGTGGGTGGAAGGCCTGAGTTTCTGGTACTACCTTAGCACCTATGTGGTGTTTGAGATCATCTACACCTCTATCATGGTGCCTTATGAAACGCTGGCGACAGAGATGACCGATGATTTCTCACTGCGTTCAAAACTGACCGGCTATAAAGCTATCTTTGGTAAGCTGGCCAACTTCCTCGCGGCGTTTATTCCCGGCCAGTTCATTCTGCTGTATGGCAAAGATTCTGCCACCCCTTTCTTCCTCACCGGTCTGACCTATGGCGCGATCCTGATCGTCGCTATTTCCTGCCTGTGGTTGTGCAGCTGGGAGCGTGAGCGCGGGGAAGAGGTGGAAACCAGCGCGAAAAAAGGACTGCTGAGCACCCTGCTGTCGCTGGCGAAAGATATGCGTTCGACTTTTTATCTACGCGTATTCCGCAAACATCTTGGTATGTACCTGTGCGGCTTTGGCGCGGAATGGCTGTTTGCCTCCATCTTCACCTATTTCGTGATCTTCGTTCTACAACACGATCCAGCGATGGTGGCCGGGCTGAACAGCCTGAACTCGATTCTGCAGCTGATCTCTACGGCGCTGTTTATCGGCCTGTGCGTGAAAAAGGGCTTCAGCAAACCCTATATCCTGGCGCTGGGGATCGTCATTTTCGCGGTTCTGCTGTATACCTCGCTGTGGTTTTTCCATCTACCGTCCGGCCTGGCGACAGTGCTGATGTTCGGCATTACCGTGCTGTTCGGCCTGGGTACCGGCGGGGTTTACTATATACCCTGGACCGTTTACACCTTCCTGGCCGATGTCGATGAGATCTACACCGGACGCCGGCGGGAAGGGATCTATGCCGGCGCCATGACCTTCTCAGGAAAAATTCTTCGCTCGATTGTGGTGTTCTCGATGGGGGCGATCCTGAGCTTCTACGGTTTCCAGTCAAAAGCGCACAGCCAACCGGAAAGCGCGGTGACCGCTATCGCAGTGGTATTCTGCGTCGGGGTGATCGCATTAGCCCTGGCCGCCATCGTCTTCAGCAAGCAGATGAAGCTGGACCGGAAGGCCCATCTGGTGGTGCTGCAGGAAGTCGCGCGGATAAAAGCGGGCGGCAAAATTAGCGATATTGCGCCGGACGTGCGGGTTATCGTGGAGGATCTGGTCGGCCATCGCTACGAAGAGTGCTGGGGCAACAGCAAATTGTTCAAAGATGCTGCCCCTGCGCCTGCGCAGACCGTCGTTTCCCATTAAAGAAGAAGGCCCCGCCGGTATCCGGCGAGGCCTGGTATTAATGCGTTTCTTCCTGTGGAGTAAACTTCAGCTCAATCAACGCGATCGCTTTTTGCACCGCGCGAAGGGTCACCGGATCGGCAGAGGCCGGATGGCTGGCGAAGTCGATAGCTTTCAGCTGAGTGGTCATTTTTTCACGCACTTCCACCGGCGCAATGACGTCAATGACATCGAGGATCTGTTTGATAACCAGCTGGCAGGCAACCACATCGGAAACCAGCTCGTCGTGTTCGGTAAGATGTTGAGACATTAATTACTCCTTTTTTCAGGAGCGTAATAGTACCCTAAATCGTTAACGATAATAAAACCTGCCGTCGCAGGTTTTTTTATCTACCCTACTGGCTGGCGGGTCGTCTCCTGCCGCTTTGCACAGGATCACACTCTTGATGGCAGTGACAACATGAATACCGCGATCTCTTCCCGCGATGAACGTGCTTTTTCAGCGCCGGCGCTGCTGGTGGCAGGTGCCTTTTTTATGGAGTTTCTCGACGGGACGGTGATCGCCACCGCCCTGCCCGATATGGCGAGGGATTTTGGCGTCACCGCGGTCGAACTGAATATCGGCATCAGCGCCTATCTGATTACCCTTGCGGTCCTGATCCCGGCCAGCGGCTGGATCGCCGATCGCTTCGGCGCCCGGGCTATTTTTACTCTCGCCCTGGCGATCTTTACCCTTGCCTCGGTCTTCTGCGGCCTCTCCACCGAGGTGCATATCTTTGTCGCCATGCGTATCCTTCAGGGAGTCGGCGGCGCGCTGATGGTCCCCGTTGGTCGCCTTGCGGTGCTACGCACCACGCCGAAACACCAGCTGATCAAGGCCATCGCCACCCTGACCTGGCCGGCGCTGGTGGCCCCCATTATCGGCCCGCCTTTGGGCGGTTTTATAACCCGCTACGCCAGCTGGCACTGGATCTTCTTTATCAATGTCCCGCTGGGCCTTGCCGCCATCATCCTTTCGCTGCGCATTATCCCTGATATTCGCGAAACGGAACGGCGCTCCTTCGATCTCAGCGGATTTATCACTACCTCGGTCGCGATGGTCAGTCTGGTGACCGCGATGGAGCGGCTCGGCGATCGCCAGCCGCAGATCTGGCCGACGCTGGCTCTCGCCGCGCTTGGCTTCGGCTGTCTGTTATATTCCATTCGTCATTTCCGCCGGGCGGCGGCGCCTATGGTTCGTCTCGACGCCCTGCAGGTGCCGACGTTCCGGGTGACAATGTACGGCGGCTCGTTGTTCCGGGCCTCCATCAGCGCGGTGCCTTTTCTGCTCCCCCTGCTGTTCCAGGTGGGATTCGGTATGGATCCTTTTCATTCCGGCCTGCTGGTGCTGGCGGTGTTTGTCGGTAATTTAACCATTAAACCCGCCACCACACCGCTCATTCGCTGGCTGGGCTTTCGTCGGCTACTGCTGATCAATGGCGCGTTGAACGTCTGTTCGCTGCTGGCTTGCGCGCTGCTTACGCCGCAGACGCCGGTCTGGGCCATCATGCTGATCCTTTATCTCGGCGGGGTGTTTCGCTCAATCCAGTTTACCGGTGTAAGCACGCTGGCCTTCGCCGATGTCCCCGCCGCGCAGATGAGTGATGCTAATACGCTGTTCAGTACCGCGTCGCAGCTGGCGGTAGGGCTGGGGATCACGCTCGGGGCGATTGGCATTCGCCTGGGCGAGCAGGTCTGCGACTGGCTGCATCTTACTGAACTACCGGGGATCAGCTTCCGCCTGTCGTTTGTGTTTATCGCCTTGATCTGTCTGGTAGGGATGATCGACAGCCTGCATCTGGCCAAAACGGCCGGCAGCAGCGTGTCGGAGAAGAAGAAATAGAAGAAATAGAAGAAATAGAAGAAATAGAAGAAAAAATAAACGACGGAAGGGCCAGCGGCGCTGGCCCTGATGACGGTTAAGCGACGATCTGGCGAACAAAGTCTTCGATTGCTTTATCCTGGCAGTTTTCGAAGAAGCACTGCTGGAAGCGTGGGCCGGAGACTGCGGTTTTCACCAGCTGCGGATCGATGGCGCGCAGGGTATCGAGGTAGTTCTCTTTTACTACTGCTGCTTTGACCTGGTTGAGGATCCCGGCATTGCGCACCTGCGGTTCTTTGCGCTCCGGCGGATAGCCTTCGCCGTTGCGGCCGGTAAAGGCTTTTTCAAAGATAAACCGCACATTCAGTTCGGCGCCCCAGCCGAAGCCTTTGGCAAACGGCAGCGACAGCGCATTACCGTTGTTGATCTGGGCAAACAGGAACGCATCCGCCGGATCGATACAGTAGCCGCAGACCACGCCCGGATGGATGTTCAGCGACATCAGCGCCCCCTGACCGGTACCGCAGCCGGTGACCACGAAGTCAACTGCTTTCGAATTCAGCAGAATACTGGCCATGATCCCAAGATGGATGTAGGTCAGATGATGATCGTTCTCATCGCTCATGCCGACGTTATAGACCGGGAATCCTTTTTCGTCGGCAACCGCGTTAAGCTCCTTGAGGATGATGGCGTTTTTGTTCGCCTGGCTGTTCTCCATCATCAGTGCAATCTTCATGGTTTACTCTCCTGAATGCTGTGCGGGCCTGCCCGCAGAATGTCATTGGCGTTGACTGCACTCTACTACCTTGAAAACAAACTTTCAAATTTTATGAAAAGTTGTTTTAAAATTTACGCAGTGCTTCACACTTTCGCAAGCTCCCCCTGTCTGTTGACCTCAGCCCTCTGCATGCTGGCGCATCCGCTTCGTCCTCCCTTACCACCCGCCGGCGACAAAGTCCTGACCGCCCCAGGCAATAATGAATAATAAATTAAAAGCATTCTCATTTATTATTAAACTGCCAATGCGTGTTATTCCCATTAGCATTTTAAATAAAACATTTTTAAATTTACTTTTTGCAAATAATTAAATAACAAATTATAGTGGCAGCCAATAACATCTATTATTTAATTCCAGGAGTGCAACGATGCTGAAAACGGACATGATTGACAAACTCAATGAACAGATGAATCTTGAACTCTATTCTTCTCTTCTTTATCAGCAGATGAGCGCCTGGTGCAGTTACCACAGTTTTGAAGGCGCCGCGGCCTTCCTGCGTCGCCATGCTCAGGAAGAGATGACCCATATGCAGCGCCTGTTCGACTATCTAACCGACACCGGCAGCCTGCCGCGGATCAATGCTATCGCCTCCCCGTTTGCCGAATATGCCTCACTCGACGAGCTGTTCCGCCAGACCTACGAGCATGAGCAGCTGATCACGCAAAAAATAAATGAACTGGCGCACGCGGCCATGACCAGCCAGGATTACCCGACCTTTAATTTCCTGCAGTGGTATGTTGCTGAACAGCATGAAGAAGAGAAATTATTTAAATCGGTGATCGATAAACTGACCCTCGCTGGAAAAAGCGGCGAAGGTCTGTACTTTATCGATAAAGAGCTGGCTACCCTCGACGCGCAGAATTAATCCCCCGCGCCGCGACAGTCCGTGTCGCGGCCCCCTTAATGTCGGCAGATCTTATTTTCTGCGGTAGTAAAACCTTCCTCTCTGGCAATAAATTTGCCTTTTTTCTCTAAAAACGCCACCAGCTGTGCGGCGCTTAGATTCTCTGCTGAACAGGTGTGAAACCGCGCCTCTTCGCCAAAGCGGCGGCGAATGGCGGCCTCCAGCGAGGCGACCGTCCAGGACTCACCCGAGGCGAGCATCATCTGTAAAACTTCATGACCATGAATAGAAGACATAACCCCTCCTGCAAAACCGCCAGCTTAGGCCAGACCGTCAACCCGCGCCTTGCGCCAGCGCAGGCTTTCGCCCTCTTATTATGTAAACATTTCATTACACAACTTGTAATCCCGATTTGACGAAAGCCGTAATATCCCCTACTCTGCGCGGCATAATTTATTGTTATTTGCTGTAGGGATAGCGAAAAGCGTGAAAAACCGCACTCTGGGCAGTATTTTAATCGTAGCTGGCACCACCATCGGTGCAGGAATGTTGGCAATGCCATTGGCCGCCGCAGGCGTCGGCTTTACCGTCACGTTGGGTTTACTTTTCACCTTGTGGGCATTGATGTGCTATACCGCCCTTTTGCTGCTGGAAGTCTACCAGCATGTCCCTGCCGATATGGGGCTCGGTTCTCTGGCGGCGCGCTATCTGGGCCGTTATGGGCAGTGGGTTACCGGATTCTGCATGCTGTTTCTGCTGTACGCCCTCACGGCAGCCTATATCAGTGGCGCCGGTGAATTACTCGCTTCCAGCCTCAACCAGTGGCTGGACTGGCAGCTACCACCGGCCGCAGGCGTACTGATCTTCACCCTCCTCGGCGGGGCGGTAGTGTGCATTGGCACTGCGCTGGTGGATCTGTTCAATCGCTTCCTGTTTAGCGCCAAAATCGTCTTCCTGGTGATTATGCTGGCCCTGCTGATGCCGCACATTCATCAGGTGAACCTTCTGACGCTGCCGGTTGAGCAAGGCCTGGCCCTGTCGGCCATTCCGGTGATTTTCACCTCCTTTGGTTTTCACGGCAGCGTCCCGAGCATCGTCAGCTATCTGGGGGGGGATATTCGCAAATTGCGCCGGGTATTTATCATCGGCAGCTTTATTCCTCTGGTGGCCTATATTTTCTGGCAGCTGGCGACGCTGGGCAGTATCGACGCCCCGGCCTTTACCGCCATGCTGGCAAATAACGCTGGTCTGAACGGCCTGCTGGAGGCGATCCGCGAAGTGGTGGCGTCACCGCATGTGGAGCTGGCCGTTCACCTGTTTGCCGACCTTGCGCTGGCGACGTCATTCCTCGGCGTCTCGCTCGGCCTGTTTGATTATCTGGCGGATATGTTTCAGCGTAAAAACAGCGTCGGCGGGCGTCTGCAGAGCGGGATAATCACCTTCCTGCCGCCGCTGGCGTTCGCCCTGTTCTATCCCCGCGGTTTCGTCATGGCCCTCGGCTACGCCGGGGTGGCATTAGCCGTGCTGGCGCTGATAATGCCGGCCCTGCTGGTCATGAAGAGTCGCCGAGAGCATCCGCAGGCTACCTGGCGGGTCGCCGGCGGCGCACCGACGCTATGGCTGGTTCTGCTGTGCGGGATCGGCATCGTGGCTATTCAGTTCAGCATCGCTGCCGGGTTGTTGCCCGCGGTGGGATAAAAAAGGGGCCTGCTGGCCCCTTGTTCATTTCGCTAAGCAACACTGCTTATACTTTTTACCGCTGCCGCATGGGCAGGGATCGTTGCGTCCGACTTTCGCTTCATTTCTTATTGGCTGCGGGGCCTCCACCGGCTGCGGATTCGCTATCCAGTACTGGTAAAGCGCCAGCGCCGCCGGCGTGATACGCTCGATGCTGGCGATAAATTCATCCGCCGTCAGATTATCCAGCGCGCTAAACTGTTCTTCGCTGCCGTGAAGCGCGATAGCGTCCAGCTCCGGCTGGAGTTCAGCGGGCAACGTCGACCAGTCGCTCAGCGCCACGCCGCGCAGATAGCCAAAGCACCACTCCTCAACTATGGTCAGCTCCTGACCTTCCGCTTCGCGGGTGCCGAACAGCGGTTCGAACTGATCGGGATAAGACTCCAGCCGTTCGGCGATATCGCTCATATGCTGCAGCGTCAGATTGACAAAGCGATCGCGCTCGCGATCGTTGGCCCAGCGCGGGACATTATCCGCCCCGCCCCAAATCGCCAGCAGCCACTGAGCGGGTTCGATGTCGGTCGGCGCAGAGAGGATCGCCGTCAGCAGGCCATCCAGTTCAGAGACATCCAGAATGGCGCCTTCGGCGGCGTATTTCGCCAGAGTGTCATCCAGCCATTCCAGTTCGTTTTCGTTCAAAGGTCCGGTATTCATTCACAGGCTCGCATGGTAAAAATCGGGCCTACAGTAGCCGAATTGCCGACAGAAAGCCACCCGGCGATACCTATTGCGCCGGTGTCAACGATACGCGATCAGGCCAGGCCGCGCAGCGCCGACGCCACCTCACGACAGGCCTCCTCCCCTAACGAAAGCAAAGGACGGGGAAGCGAGTCTGGATCGCAGAGTCCGAGCATCGCTGCGGCGCTGGCTATCACTCGCAGGCTACCACCATAGCGATCAAAGCATCGCCATAGGGGGGCCAGCTGCTCATTCAGTGCCGCAGTCTGCGCCACATCGCCGCTACGTATCGCTCTTACCAGCGCCAGTGAGCAGCGGGGAAAGAGTCCGCCGCAGACCGAATACCAGGCTTCGCAGCCGGCCTGCAACCCGGCAGTGGCCCACGCATCGCCGCTGACGCCAAGCGTAACGCGAGAGGGAAGATGCTGACGCAGGGCCGCTACACGTTCGCTCGCCTGTGGCGCGGGCAGGCCGGGAATTTTAATCGAGGCAATGGCCGGCAAGGCGGCGATGCGCCCCTGCAGTTCATCCGCCAGCATTACGTGGGTAGTGCGGGGATTGTCATACAGGCAAACCGGCACCGAGACATGCCGACAGACTTCTTCGTAAAAGGCAAAGATCTCCTCCGCGGAAAGCGGCTGATAGGACATCATCGGCAGTAATAACGCATCCGCCCCTGCCTCCTGAGCATCCTCCACCAGGCGTAGCACCTCGTTAGTCGCAATGGCGCCGACGCCGACCATCATCGGGATCGACCCCGCATGCGCCTTCGCCACCTGCACCACTCGTCTGCGCTGCTCACGGCTGAGATAAGCGTTGCTACCGGTTGAACCTAAGATGCCCAGAGAGTCGACTCCGGCATCGGTAAGACGGGCGAGAATACGAATAAACGCTTTTTCATCAAAATCTTGCTGATGCAAAGGTGTCAAAGGAAATGCGCAAAGTCCAGTGAACATGATGCCTCCGGCAGGCTGGGCTGAGAGTCCGTTTGATAGTAGCAAGGCGCGATCGTTTTGTCCTGGGACAAATGAGAAATTGACTGTAAGGCAAGAGTTAACCGAAAAACGCCGTGGCGTCAGGCTGGCGGGAAAGGTATCAGAAAGCGAAAGTACAGAAACAAAAAAACCACCCGTAGGTGGTTTCACGACACTGCTTATTGCTTTGATTATTCTGCTTTATCCCAATGGTACCCGGAGCGGGACTTGAACCCGCACAGCGCGAACGCCGAGGGATTTTAAATTGGTGGTGATTATTCTAAATATCAAATAGATATGAAAAAAAACCGAACATACGCTAATAAACTAGCATCATGAAAACAATAAGTTACAGCAATGTTTTAGACTATCTTCTGACGCTTATCATACCTCAAATTCAATATTTATTCAGTCGCGCGGTACCACGATTGCCAGCGGTAGATATTCGTACGTAACTCCCGCACACACTCTGCTGACTGTGTATCCGCCAGCAGATCAGCGTCGCTATCTGCGCCAGCGTTACTTATCTTGCACGGTCGGTTCATCAAATCCGGGGATGGCGTTGGCCGCGTCGATTGCTCGTTGGCGCAGCTGCACAGCAGCAGGATCAAACTGGCACACAGTACGATTCGGGTCATTGACATATTTCACCACATCACGATAAACGGTACGGTAAATCACTTTGGCTTCGGCGTTCGCCGTCGCTGCTTTCTGCTCACCAGCGGCAACTGCCTTTTCCTGCTTCGGTAGCCTTTGTTTAGCCTGGCTGTTTACTTGCTCTGAATGTGCGTACCAGCCTTTCAGATACCCCGCCCAGTAAATCCCGGCGCATACCGCCAGCACGCCACCAACAATCACCAGTTTGGTTTTTCCGTTCATTCGTACAGCCCCCAGCACGTCAAAGCGCTTTCCTGATCGCGGCGGTCAACCTGCCCGTAGCAGCCATTCTTCTGGCCTTTGGTCAGTCGGCAATCCCGGCCTCCGTCGAACACCCATCGCCGGATCTCCGCGCATGCACCTTTACGGTCGCCTGCGTTCAGCTTGCGATAGAACGTTGAGGGGAAGCACTTACCCGGCCCGATGTTGTACGGGCAGAATGAGGCTATGCCGACCTTCTGCGGCGGCGTCAAAGAAACGAGCACATTCTTTTCTACCCAGGCCAGCGCCTTATCACGCTCAATGGCGTTTACCTTCCTGCACTGTTCCTCAGTTGCTCTTTGGCCCTTAATGACACGCTTGCCATCTATAACGGTTACTCCGTGGCACAATGACCACACACCGCCGGGGTCAACAACGGCCACCAGCGCGTTACCTTCTTTTTCGCTGATAAACTGATCGAACAGTACCGGTGCAGATGCACCGGCGGCCAGAAGCGCCAGCATAGCGGCGCTGAACTTAGCTTTGTTGCTCATAGTCCTGTGCCTTCCGCCGGTCGTCTTTGATTTTGAAATACAAATTAGTGAGGTAGGTAAGCAGCCCAAAAACAATACTGGCTAGTACGCCAATAGCCGCCCACTGGCTGGGGCTTACCTTATCGAGAAGTTGCAGCAGCCAGTAGCTCCCGCTGACAGTGGATGTGATGTACGACGTGCCAGCCGCCACATCCGGTAAATTCTTCATTCGCATGCCTTACCCCCATGGGGATCACTATGTGGAATGATGCGAGGGTAAGGCGAAGCTAAGGTCGGAATCCTGACTAAATGAAATTCTATATTACGAGTTTGCTTTTAAGTGATTCCTCTGCCTCTTCAAGAGGGCTTCCAGACCCAGAGTAGACAAAAGAATGGGTAAGCTCCCCACTGGAAAGACAACCATCAATGCTAACTTTAAATGAAACAGTCGCTGTTCCATTATTTAGCGATATTAACGATACAGCCTGGTATTCAACCTCAATCGAAGTATCTTCTGGTGGCATCCATACACCTAGCGTTGGGTATGCTATAGATTTCCCTATAGTCTGCGTCACTCTGAAAGTCATATTTGCCTCATGAATTAAAAGGAACAACATAATCAAAAGTACACTGGAGAGTGAAATCAAAAGTACCAGCTGCTTGAGAATATATTTCTTGGGCTGACGATTTAATAATCGTCATTTGATTTGTCCCAGCAGGAACAAGCGGCATAACTAAAACCCCTGTAGCCGTACTAAGAATTATGCTTCCTTTAGACCCACCCTCCTGTATAGAAGCGGCTGTAAAAGGAAGACCACTAATTACTATGGCGCCCGCAGTGCTAACCAGTAAAGAGGTTGATCTGACCCTTATATCGCAACGAACAACATCACCAAACCGACGGTAAATTCCAATAATGGATGATGGTATTACGCTTGCGCCGCCAATTGTAATAGTTGGTGCGAATGTGCCATAAAGATACTTAAACTGAGCAGCATTACCACCGGGAAAAGCTATTGGCGGCATATAGGCATCATTTCGATTAAAAACATACTTATCGGATAAATTTGTTCCGTTTAACTCCTGAAGACCGAAAAGACGATAGTTTGAATTATCTCCAAGCTTTCTTTGAGCAACTATATTCTCACCGGCACCGATTCTTGTGCCGTTAAATTCATTAACTGGGGCAGCCTGAACCGCGCCACCTTTTACAATATCAAGGGCGAAAATATTTCCTCTTGTTGCCATCGCTGGAAATGTTGAAAGAGATGGTTCGTAGGGATCAACATTATTAACATTAAATCTATTTCCAGCAACATCACCAAGGCCATACTTGATGATTCCTACCCTTTCCAGTATAAGAGTCCTTATTTTACTGTTACCAACATATGATTTAAATCCGTCAACGAATTGAGCAGAGTGGTAGAATGGCGTTCTTGGAGACCACAGCACTTTAGCCTCACCAATATTGCAATGCAATATCTCCCTTCCCGGAAGTGAAATAATAGTTCTTGCGCGCCCAGCTATACCTCTATAGGTATCAACTGGGTAAACCCCATTCTGCTGATTATTTGACAACCGACCACCGCTGGCCGTAGGCAAGCAGTTTGCAGACTTGAAAACATACGTATCAAACCAAGTGTCAAGAGCGGCATATGCTGGATGTGTCCAGTCCATGCCGGTATCACCATAATAATGAAACTTGTCTACATGGTACGAATCATTCCATCCCGCCCGATGAATATCTGATGCCGGGTACGGCGGAAGGTACTGAGACGCGTATGCATGATTTCTCGTTAGCCAGCGCCCGCCAAAAACAGGGCCTGTAATATTATACCAATATAATGTCAGCCCAGTTTGCGCCAGAGAATCAGATCCTTGATAACAAGCAGGAATGGCACACCCTGAGTACATCATATTATTTTCTACACAGCGGTTTACAGTCCCGTCTACCCATTGCCCAATAAAGAATCCGCTAATCCTGAAATCAGAAAGGTGATACTTTATGTATTGATCTGGTCCGCTGTCACCTGCGATGTATAGACCCATGGAAGATGTATGATCCCATGGTCCCGCAGTTTTTGAAAAATTACCAATAATCCCACAATTGTGTTGGTTTTCACCAACAATCATTGAATCATCATAAACACGCAGTGCTGCTTTTGCCTTAACTGGTATTTCAGGAGCAATATTTGAATCACCGTTCCCTATCCACCCTGGGTATACAGTCCCATCGTCGAATGGCAAATTAAACTCTATCGGTGAAGATATGCACGGATACATTTTAGTTAAATATACCGGAAGGTTATTAGCTTTTCCGTAATCTATAGCTGCCTGTAGAAATTTAGTTGCATCAGCAGTGATGCCGTGAATATATCTTTCACCATTAATCCTTATCATTTCAGGGGTTACGTATTTTATTGCATCTTCAACGGTGCCTCCAGTAAGAACCCCTATATGCCCGCTACCTGTCGGTTTGGCATACTCAATCATTACATCTGCTGCACTTCCACTCGAAGGCAATACCATCAATGGATTGCCATTATTATCCATTGCAACGATTTTATTTTTTCGTTCTGCAATGGAAGGTAACGGTGTGATGCTAGACTCCGGAACGCGTAGAGTACGAGCTAGATTAATTTTTCCATTTTCAATTACAAATTTTTTAGTAGCTGCATCCTGATCGTTAACTGGATCGGCCAGATTTGCTATCCGGTAGCCGTTAGCGTTGAAAGGTCCACCGCCGAACAGCGGGCGACTTAGGGCCACTCCGAGATAAATAAACGCGCGCTGAATAGCCATCCAGAGACGGTCAAAATCTTTGTTAACTGTATCGGCCAGCAGGTCGCCGTTGTCCTGGTAATCAGTGAGCCTGTAAGTCGGCGTTACACGTTCAAAAATGACTGTAGCGCCATTGGCCGGCGCGGTCAGAAAAGTAACTTCGCCACCGCCAGTATTACCCACACCAGACACTGTATAGCCGGACGTTACTTCGTTGCCGTTGATTGTGACCTGAATATCGCTGGCGCTGATCAGGTAAAACTCATAGGCAAAGACAGTCGTCAGCCCGTTGGCGGTATAGATGTTATAGGGTGTCTGGTTCGGTACCGACATACGAGGAACTCCGGCGGCTAGTAATCTACGGCGACCATGTGATCGCCATCATTTGGTTGCCAATGTTCCCGCGCCTGTGCGGTCGGAATCCCGACCAATTTACCAATGCGCACTGGTGTTGAGCTGATTGCGCCAGAGCCAGAGTCGATAAAGTCATCTGGCTGATTAGTCAGCGCCGGGTTAAAGTCGCGCATCTGGTCATACATTGGGCCGTCGAGCACGTCGGTATGCGCCCAGAGGAAGCGCGACGACAGCGGCGCTTCGAATGCATCGAGGATGCGCTTTTGTTTATTGGTCACGCTGAATTCTTCCCGTACGCCGCAGCCGGTACCCTTTAGTGCCTGAATCAGCAATTTCCCGGCAAAGCTGCCCGGGCCGTTCACCTCGACGCAGACCAGCGGGATCTGGTATTTAAGCACCAGCTCTTTAATCTGCATCACCTGACCGCCGGTGATTTTGTCGTTGTCGTCGAATTCCGCCAGTTCGCCCGTAAGCCCCTGGCAAACATGCCAGTACAGATGCCCGCGTGCGTCGGTGAAAATCAGAGAGAACGCCGAGGCGTCGGCCTTAACTTTGCCGGTGGCCACATCCCACCAGGCAACAGCACCAACAATTTGCGTCTGGCCAAGCCACATCGAGCAGGAGCGGTTCGCGTACCGGATTTCAGGCTGTACGTTGTATTCGCGTATGCGGTCGGGATCGAGACGAACCTCGCCAACCGGTTTACTGTGCAGCTGGTACTGGCTGTCCCATTCGTTAATTGTGCGAGTCTCGCGACGGCGCTTTGTCATTTCCTCCGGAGTGAACCTTTCTGGCCATTCACAATCGGCGTAACAGTCAACCGTGGTGCCGGGAGCCTCGGCAAACTCGATACCGTCATCGTTAAGACGATAATCAACACCTTCAACGAGCAGTCGCGCGCCAATGTGAATACCGACGAAAACATATTCCGGCCGGAACGGTAACGAGTAACGGCTCGCAGTGGCCTGTTTTTCCTCGATTCTAAATTCTTTACCGAATAGTTTGATGGTCAGACAGTCGGCGCCCATAGATTCAACCTCATCGTAAAGGCTATCGTGGGTATGCGGCGTGCCGATAAACAGCTTTCGCCCGCCGGGGACAAGAATGTGTGTCTGTTCACCGAGACGATAACGCAGCTTTTCCCGCGCCTCTGGCGTCTGGATATTGCGGGGTACTTCTACGTCATCGTTCTGGCATTCATCAGCGCGGGCCGAGGTAACGTTAGAGAGGATCCCCTTTGCGTACATGCTGCCGTTACGCATATCCAGAGAGCCGTTAACCCACCACTGTTCAACGGTTCCCTGTCCGTCCGGTAGCATGCCTTTGGTCAGTGGGTGATTGCGTAAAACGTTCTGCGTATCGCGGCTGGTTTTGTACGCGGTGCCGTCAGCTTCAGACTGGTGAAGAATGCGGTACTGGCGGTTCTGGTAATATCGCCATGCGTTATACACCGCCAGAATGGTAGATTTACCAAAGCCACGAAAACAGCGAAGCACCGCGAGATCCCCGCGGTGTTCCAACCAGTGGCAGGCTCGATAATGGCAGTCGGGAACCTCCCACCCCATCCGCTCCGCCCATATGATGAAAAAGGCGACGAATGAAATCATTTTTTCCGCTGTTGTATGCGTTCGATAACTTCCTGTGCTGCCCGTTCAGCCGCAGATACCTGTTGCCCCAGGCGGAATGCTTCATCGTCCGGATCCTCGCCGGGTTTAGGCGTCCCCCCGCGCGTATGCATGCCAATCAGCGAATGGACTTTTACCAGCAGCGTCAGCGATGCGGCCGCGTTCTTCTTATGCCAGTACCGATCACCGCGTTCCTGTTTAGTGTGCTTTGTGATTTCCTTCCCTGCCCCCGGCCAGTTATCCGGATCGGCTTCTTCCAGAACTACGTCGGTGAGCTTATCGCTAAGAGCAGTAAGGCGAGTTTTGTAATCTGAATGCATAAAAAAGCCCCGTGTTTATCCATAGGGCTATGATGTGTCGGCTTAGAGGTCGGAATCCTGACTATTTCTAATCTAATTATAAAATTGATCGCTGTATGGTTTTTTGTTAAATGTTTCTTATACCTAACACTCAGCTAAAGGCGTTTATTTTTCATGAAAAAAATTGGTCTAATTTCGATATTAGTAATGATCTCACATCCGGCATTCGCAGCAGATAAGTGTAAACCAAACTTAACTGAGTTTGATGTATGCGAACAGGCTCAGAAAATCGTCACTCAGGTACGCCCCAGACTGCCCTTAACGTTATCAGAAAACGTAATAATGAAAGATGTTTCTGCTGATGGAAACAAAATAATCGCGCAGGTAAGGCTAGGCGTAACCGAAGAAGAAATGCTGGCTACCGCTTCAGAGACCCATACTTCAATCGACGTTGCTAAATCTCGAATGGATGAAATAACAAAAAATGGGTTATGCACGAATAAAAATCCACTGGGTTCATTCATTAGATTAGGTGGGGAGATGCAATATGTTTACACCTACCCCTCCGGAACATTCTTCAATGCAGTTACTGTTAGTTCGTGTAACTAGGCTATCAACGCATACCGGGATCGACCTGGTTAATCAGCGGCGCGATCCAGAACAGGTTATTGCCCGGTAACAGCGTTCGCGCGCTATGCAGGACCCGGTCTCCAGCGTCGCCATTCAGCACGCCAGCGGTCACATCGGTTACAGTATCCAGCAGGCCAAAGGTTGGCCCCAGAGCAGAACCGATAAAGCCGCGGCTGGCATAACGGGATTGCGTACCGGTGCCGAGCAATGGCCCAAGTCCTATCATGCCGCCAGATGCCTTTTCCGCCATGTTGTTGTATTCCATCAGCGGGCCGAGGATACCCGAACGGTCGATACCCTCTAGTACCATCTTCTGCGGCGTCAAATCAACCTCGCGACCGTTAGCCGCCTGCTTAAGCGCATAGGTCAATGAGCCCAGGCCAATCTGGAAGGCGGTACCGTAATAGAATTGCGCGGTACCTTCCTGCAGGCCACCGAGCGTCGCGCGGTTATAGGATGCCGTAGCAAAAGACTTAAACTGGAATACAGTTTTCCCCAGCGGGGTACTGGCCCATAGCGGCGTATCACCGATACCCGGCGTGATAACGGTATTGTTTACGTCTTTCAGTACCGCAGATTGCAGCAAGCCGGCGGCGTACTGGTCATCCCATTTTTCGAAATTGCCGATATGCCAGCCCTGAATGACTTCGCCGTGCTTCTGAAACTCTTTCTGGATGCGTTCGGCCATTTTGTCATTGATGCCGAGCTTAGCCAGACGTTTCGCCGGGAACGCACCTGACAAAATACCGTCTGAAGTAATCATGCCATTTACCGATTTGTTCATGTCGTCAAAGTGGCCCATCATGGTCAGCTTGCCGAACACATCGGTAATGCGCTCCATGCCCGCTTCGATCGCAGTGGTGCGCGAAGAGCTATCCACCAGATCGCCCATCGTACGCGAGCGGGTTTGAAGAATAGTTTCCAGCCCTACAGCCATTTTCTTCTGCTCCGCCCGGCTGGCGAGGTAAGCCGGTGATCGAGTGATCAGCGCGCCATATCCACGCATGGTATTGCTGAAGCCGTTAACCATCATGCCGCGCGCCAGATCCGGAATAGCGGATACCGTCATGCCACCGAGTTTCGTTACAAAGTTGGCACTACGCAGGAAAGCACCGGCGCGAACGAAAAATGATGATGGATCATCCGGCATACCGTAGGTTCCAACGAGGCGATCGCGGAGCGCCAGAATATCGCGCAGGTCGGCTTCGCGCGCCTTCGCCAGCTTTTCCTGTTCTGCCGGGCGTAAACGCATCAGCGCGTCGTATTCGTCCTGGATGGCGGCAAGCTGCGAATCCAGCGATTTGTTGCCAAAGGTGCGGGTTAATTCGATCTCCGCTGAGGCTTCGCGGATATGACGCTGCAGGACGTAATTTGCATCGCTCTCCAGATAGTCTTTCATCAGACGATCGGGAACACTCAACGTACGCGATTTAGTGCTACCCGGCGCTTTCACCATAAAGACGTTGGCGAACTCCTGCGGAATTTTGGCCCCGACAATACGGTTAATAGTGGTATCGGCGGCGATTTCGGCATCTTCGCGGGACATGGTTTTCTCACCGCGTGACCACCAGTCAACCAGCATATTGCGGAATTTATCGCGCTCGCTAACGATTTTCCCCACCTTGTACACGCGCGGGAAATAGCTGGTCTGCCCCATCGCTTTCAATTCGGCATCCGGCGGGAGTAAGCCCAGTTCCTGCTGGGCTGTCTTCACGCGGTTAATGACCGTACGCATTGCCTGCGCCGCTTCCTGCACTTTCGCATTAACGTGCACGTCGCCGTTACGCAGCGCCTCACCAACCTGTTCACGGAAGGCCGTATAACCCAGATCGCCGCCCTCGGCTTTATACTGGGTGTATGCCTGCTTATTAGCAGTAACGACGGCCGCCTCTTCGCGGCGCCAGCCACGTACGCGCGTCTCGGCAGCTACCGGAGTTTCGATACCGCGCAGGTTGCCTTCCAGCGTGAAGTTATTCTCCGCCAGCTCCAGCGCTGTCCGGCGCGCTTCTTTTGATGGGGATTCCATCAGGCGGGTGATCGGCGTCAGATAGCTACCGGCCTTTTTAGCCAGCTTGCCGAGCGGGCCGCCGGACACTGGCGTGAGGTCTTCCAGCGTCGCCTCGCGAATACGCATAGCGCCGACGCTGCCACCGTTCGGTAAAGTATCCGCCAGGGCGTCGGCTGCGTTATTAATCGTTGGCGAGGCATTCATATTATCGAGCGCCTCGGCTACTTCCCGGGTTGCCGCATTTCTTACCGATGGGGTGATCATAGCGCCAGCAGTAGCAAATACACCGCTGAGAAGTGCGCCGGCTGTGATATGCGCGGCACTCTCCCTGGCTGTTCTGGTATACTGTTCGTTGTTGAGCACAACCTCGCTAAGCGCGGTACCAGCAGCACCGATAGCAACCTGCGAACCAATGCGCGCAACCAGAGTTCCCTGGGCGCCGGGGATGAACATCGAAGCCACCGTGACAGGATCGATAGCCCCAGCAGCGATACTGGCTAAAGTTCCCTCTGTGCCAGCCTCGGACAGTACACGGCGGTCTTCGTTTTCATCGTCAATCTGGTTTTTAATCCAGGCTGTTTCTTCTGGTGACTGAGAATCTGCGAAAGCAGATCCCCATTGCTCATAGCCGTGAATTTCATTCTTATCAGCGTAAGGGTTATACCCTTCAGCCGGTTCAAATTGTTTTGCAGGCCGAAAAATCCCTGCTAGTAGGTTATTCTGTCGGAATGCAGCGCTCCATACGGACGGTTGTGGCGGTTGAGGTTCCGGGTTTGCACCTTCAGGTAAATCAATATCGAACCCTACTGGGGCATCCAGGGCGCTACCAGCAGGTATATAACCATTACTGAATTCGCTGGGTGTGGGGTAAATTGGCATTATTCATTACTCCATGAAAAATAATTTTTCGTACGTTCAAGTCGCTCATCATGCAAACGCTGGTACTGCTCATCCAATGCTCGATGTTTCGCTTTAAATCCGCGAATATCTTTTCCGCGCGAAATTTCATCCTGTTCTTTCTGCTCTCGTTCCTTCTGCATTTTCTGGTAAGGCCCCCATTCCTCTAGGGATGGCCTCCACCGCATTTGCCTACCAAATTTGTCGTTATAAGGCTGTGCCTTTTCATTACCATCTTTATCCTTAAAGCGAATCCAAATTGCATAATCTTTAATTCTTGGAGTATATACATCAGGCACAATTTCCAATTCACCACCAACTTTAGACTCGGGGGTGTTTGAGATAATATTTGTTGCAGTTCCTGACGTGATTCCTAACTGCGTTGGGCTGGTAGAGATCTCCTCATTACGCTCGCCATACATTAGTTCCTCTTTTTTTTCTTTCCACAGTTCAGCCTGCCAACCTGACGGACCAAAGTTATATAGTGCTTCTGGTGCATATTTCATGAACTGGGCCTTGCCGTTCACTTCGCTAATGCTCCAGTTACGAGAGATTTGAGTGTTGGTCATTTTTTTGGCAATTTCAGAATTCCCACCAGAATTTCGATAGTTGATATCGTAAAGGGACTGGTAGTCATTTCGAAAATTAACTGCATCAGTTGTTGTATCGCTTGCCTTTGGATCAATTCTGAACCACTGAGCCATACTATTTCGAGCTGAATCCATAGCACTATCTCGCTCGCTTTTATATTCTTTAGTGCTCTGCGTCGAAGTTAACTGATTTTTTAATGCATCGTTCTGGTTATAGGTTATATTCTGTGCCTGTTTCACTGCCTCATCAGAAGCCATACCAGCTTCGGTCAATTGCTTAATTGTCAGATAAAAACTTTGTATATCTTTTGGCATATCACTGACGTTAGAAGATTTAGAGTCGTAAAGCCTATTGAATATTTCAGCGCCTTGCTTCACTACATCTGAGCTACTGGAGCGGGAAATAGCATTGAGCTGTGATGTTACCTGCGACGGAACAATGCCGGTCTGGTTTACCTGCTGTACGATAGCATCGTGGGTGGTTGCATCGTTAATGCGGAAATTAAGCGCCGATGGCGTATTGTCCGCCGCCCTCTGCATAGATTTATTGCTCGGGTCGAGTTTCTCGCCGGAGAGCAGCGCATCGTTAAAGCGGGCGGAGTCGCGCTGCGCCTGAATATTGGCGTTGCTCTTCTGCACCAGCGCGCTAAGTTTGCCGTGTGCATCAAGTTTTAGCGCAAAATCGGGATCGTTTGCCTGCGGCTTCACCTTCGCCAGTTCGGCCTGCTGTTCTGCCGGGGTGGCGTACTGAATAGCCTGGAAGGTTCTGGCGTTATCAATCGCGATATCCAGCTGCTTGACCGCTGTTTGCCCCTGCTCACCATACGCAAACAAAATGGTGGAGGCGTTCGGCATAGCATCCGGCACCTCGCCGTTATACAGCTGCGCCATTGTATTATTGAGAATCGGGTCAATCTGCTGGCGCAGCGCCGTACGCTGCTGCCGGATCTGCGCTTCGGCGATATTGTCGATTTTGTTTACTGCTACCGGGTCGAGACCGGTTTTATTTTTGTTGTAGCGGGACAACCAACCGCGCGTTTCTGCGGGTAGCTGCTTAACGAAATCCGCCATCGAGATTTCGCCTTTGCGCGGGTCGCCCACTTTGGCGATCAGTTTATCGACGTTACCCATCCCCCAGTTATACGCGGCCCCGGCCAGTGGTTCTGACTGGTATTTTTTACTGAGCTGCCCGGCATAATCACGCGCCAGCTGCGCATGCTGCACAGGATCGTCCGGGTTGTATTCCACGCCACGTTTAGCCGCCAGTTCTTTCCCTGTGTCCGGCATCAACTGAAATTCACCCTGCGCGCCAGCGGGCGATGTAACAAGACTACCATCCGCATTGCGGTGCTTACCACCGGACTCCACCAGGCCAACGGCGCGCATATCGAGTTCGCCGGTGCTGCTGTTAATCAACGTAAAATCGCCATTCAGCCAGCCAGTGGGATTGGTTACCGCGTAGTTCTGCGCGCGCTGCTCCAGCGCTTTTTGGTTCGCTTCTGATACCGCCGCGTCGATGCGCTCCTGCGGCCAGCCACGCGCCTGGCCATACATCTCGATCGAGTGTTTACGGGCGCTACGTATCAGCCCTGCCTGCATCGGATTATCGTATGCGCTGGCCTCTTGTTCGACGGAAGTGGTCACCGTCGCATTAAGCTGCTGCCGCTGGGCCTCATCCGTCTGTGCACGCTCGAAACCGCTGTAGGTACTTGTCCGGCGTACCTGCCCTGCTTTCCACTGCGCATCAAAATAGTTTAACTGGTTGGGCGGTACGCGCTTCCGCGCTTCCTCGTAATCGCCAGCGTCGGCCTTATCCATATCGGTTACCACACCGGACGATTTAAAGCCCTGACGAGTGACCGTGGCGCCCGTCTCCGGGTTTTCCCAGCGGTCATTAGATTTAGCTTCCAGATCAGTCAGAATCGCCTGCGTGGCTGCCACATCGGCTTTATCCTGCTCATGCTGTACTTGTTCTGCTACCTGCCCTGTAGCGGTCCCAAAACCAGACACCGCATTGCCTATAGTGCCTACATTGCTAACAGCGACACGCGTCTGCTGTGCCTGCGGTGTCACATTACCAAAATTACCCGTTGGAATTCTCACGTCACTTACTCCGCATATAAACCGTATTTGCCTGTTTTTGCTTTTTTCCAGCCGCTGTATGCAGTTCCGCCAGCACTAAGTAATGAACTGCCAGCACTAATATTCCCCGCTGTCGCCGCATTACTGCCGCTGATCCTGTCGGCTTGTGCCTGCGCCTGCAGGCGATTAGAAGAATTCACGCCATTAAGGATTGTCTGATAGGCGTCCTGCTCCGCATCCCCTGCAATACCTGACGTGACACGGAGCGCCGTTCCCTCTCCCGTCTCAACGCCTGAAGCTGCCAACGCAGCATTGGCGGCAGATGCCTGCTGGCGACCGGCTTTACGAATACGCTCCGCTTCAACTTTTGCCGCTGCTTTTGATGCTTCGGCGTCGGCTTCAGCCTGCGCGGCCTGATAGTTCGCCATTTTCTTTTGCTGCTGGCCGCTGGCCACTGCCCCGCCAGCAGCGAGAACCGAAGAAGCCACCAGTGCGATTTCAACACCTGTACACATCGTTAAACCTCCATCGAATAAAGCAGCCCGGTACGTTGCAGACCGAGGCGGGAATAAAGCTGGCCAGTACGTTCGGCATGGACGCCCGTGGTGATCCCCATGTTGATCACTGCGGCGCCGTGTTCTTTCGACCATTCGATAAATGCACGGGCCAGCCGTGGGCCCGCGCTGCCGCCCCGGTACTCCGGAGCGACGAACAGGCCATATTCAAACGCCATCAACTGGCGGGAAAAAAACTGCTCCGCGATGCCGCCGCCGAGCCAGCCAATCACCAGGCCGTTTTTCTCTGCCACCAGCACGCATCCGGCGGGGGAATAAATCAGGCTCTCAGCCAGTTCCGCGCATTTGTCCGCGTCAAAGGGTGAGTTTTCGGAATAGCGGGATTCCAGGTACATCCGGGTTCCCAGTTCGATAAGCGCCGGAATATCACCGGCGGTTGCATTACGGATCATCATTAGCCCCCGTTGCTGGAGAACGTGAAAATAATCGCCAGCAGATGAAACGGCAGCGGCTGGCGTTGCTGAATAATCAAAGTGTCTTCCCCGCGCTCCCAGCCAAGTTTCCCGAAATAATGATCACCGGTGAAAAGTGGCGCGGGCTGGTTAAGGATTTTTGGGCCGAAGGTACGGAAGGGGATCACCTGACCGTTGCACTCCGCGCCAGTGGTTTCCATAAAGCGGAGCGTGACTTCGCTGGTACGCTTGCGGGCGTTCTGCGTGGTGCCTTCGGTCGTTGAGATTTCCGGCGTCAGCGTCTGGATGGTGGTTTCGTAATGCAGGCCTACTTCGATTTTTTTCGCTTTGCGGCTGAGAGTGATTTGCCCGTCTGTTACCGTTGCCTGCGGCATCACGGAACCATCGGCCACCACATCAACCGTTTTTCCATTGAGGTGAGAAAGACCTGTCCACGTGGTGGCACCTTCTGAACTGGAGCCGGTTACTGCGGAATCGGTATTCAGGTTGCTGTCGAATACTTCAACATAACGAACGGTCTGGCCGTTAACTTCCCGGCGCACCAGAACATAAATCACGTCGTCGCTTTCCGAGGGAATACTCGCCACCGATTCAAAAACGCCATCGGTGATCTGGCGTGACCATGCGACTACATCCTGCGCCCGGTCGATACCCATCGTCACCAGTACGCCATCGGCGCGGATCAGCCACACGAACGCATCAGGCTGTTGCTGATACGCCATATCGAGGACGCCGCCGGCCGTGATGTGTTCGGCCAGCACCGTTAAATCATTGGCGGAATACGAAACGTAGCTGTCGGGGTCATACGCCACGGCATACAGTTTTTTCCCGGCACGCTGGATAAACATAATTTCGGTACCGACACGAACCGGGCGAATGCTGTTGCAGCCGTACGGGCTGGGATTTTTTACCGAAATATTGGTCGGGGTGATCGCCGCGTCGCTGCCGGCAGTGATTGTAAACTCGCCGCCGTACGTCAGCGCGATAAGCGTATTCATCTGCGCCAGATGCACGATCGGGTTTAACTGGTCAGAAGACAGCGTAAAGCTGATCGCGTCGTCGTCGTCCGTTCCCAGCTCAAACGACAGGTAAACGCCGGTTTCGCTCCACCAGATTGTTTGCGGGTACTGCGGGGAACCAGCCAGAACCAGCCGCTGCTGGTACAGCGTCACCGCGCCGGGGTAGCCAAATTCCTCCGTCCAGACAGTATCTTCACGTGTCCAGGCTCCGGGGGATGCCGCCTGCGTTGCGCTTAAATCGGTGCGGATGGTGCCGACAGCAATCTGCGCGCTGGTGATGCTCTTAATTAGCACCAGACCGCTGTTAATGCGAACGTACGAACCAACGTCCTCCGATATCCAGCCGGTACCAGTAAACGCGGGGGAATCGTCATCATCTGCGGGTTCGGCATCACTGAGCGTCAGCGTGATTTCTGAGCCGACGAATTCTTTAACCGATGGCTTACACCATTTCTCCGGCGTGTCGCGGATTTCGTCGAATGGTTCCACGATAAACGGCGCGGCTTCCAGTACCCAATCAGTTTGCCCCTTACGCTGCAAGCGGTGCGGCGGGACGCTCTGGTGCACTAAAAACATCGTGTCAGCGCCCTGCACGTAATTCACCTCAGACAACATATCGACGGTGTACGGGCTGGCGATTTCATACGGGGTATTATCGTCGTTTACCAGCTGCCGGCCGTTCTGGTAGATGCGCAGATACCCGTCGCCAAATTCGAGCATGTACGCCTGCGAGCGGTTAAAGACGTAGGGGATCAGTCGTGCTGTCCGGTCACCATATTTAGCGGCAGCGGCAAAGCGCGTACCCGGTCGGCGAACGACACCGCCCTGCACCACGCACACCGCGTTTTCGATAATTTTTGCACCGTTGGCATAGCGGGCGATATCAACACGCCCCATCAGGCGCGGGGAAATTTCACCCGCGGTAAAATTGGTTTTTATTAGGTTCGCGCGCATCAGAACCTCGATTCATAAGTTGGATAGCCGTCCAGCGTTTCCGGCGGTTCTTCCTGTCCGTCGATAGATTTGGCCTGGCGAAGAAGGAATGCAGCTTCCTGCGTCAGACTGTCGCGCAGACTCGCGGAGCCGGTGACGGCGTACGCCAGCTTTGCGGCCATGAACGCTTCGGCCAGATTGACCAGCGACGAATCCCACGTCGATTCATCCTCGTTACGAAACAGGTAGCGCAGATAAATTACGTTCTGATTCGCCAGCAGGCGGTTTCCTTCAACGCGGTACCCGATATCCTCATACTCACGGCCAACGGACAGGATCCGGATTAAATCGCCCGGCAGCGGGAACTGGTAGCCGAAACCAAACGCGGGCGCGGTGCTGGACGGTGAGAGCACGACGCGTTTTACCGCGCAGTTCCATGGATGTTTTCGCAGCAGGTCATTGCGTACGGTAGGGTAAATATTGGAGCACAGGCGGGCGTGTTCGGTCGCTTCGTCGAAGCTGTTAATGGGATGAGCGCCGAGCGCCAGCAGTACGTTAGAACAGATAGAGATACTGGAAGCCATAGCCTTACCTCAGATGAAAAAAGGCCGGGAGGGATCCCCCGGCAAAGGTACCAGCGGCTTTATGCTACAAAATCGATGGCAACGACTTTTTTCTCGTTGGCGCGGCCAGCGCCATAGGACGCATCAACGGAAATCTGGATGGTGTTATTTTTATCGCGACGCGGGCCGATATCGACGTTGTACTCAGCGCCGGTACCGAAATGCACAGCGGACTTACACCAGGCGGCGGCGGTTTTGGTGGTGACGTTTTCGGCAGTGGCAGAATCCAGCTTCTCGTATGCCAGCCAGTTAAAGCCCAGCCATTTAGACGACACCGAACCTTCCTGAAGCATTTTCACCGCCATAAAGTCGGCGCTGGTCAGCGTGGTATCGCTGAGGATCTGCGTCAGCATGTCGGCGTTGTACGTCATGTACAGCTCTTCGCCGTTCTGCTCGTCACATTCGTTACGGCGGAACATCGCTTTTGCTGCGATCAGTTTGGCTTTGGTCATGCCAGTACCGCCAGCAACGATTTTCTGCGAGGCCGGGAGGGTAACGGATGCATACGCGCCGTTGTTCTCAGTCTTACGCAGTACCGCATCGAGCAGCGCGCGGTAAATTACATCGTCTTTTTTGCGGTTGGCGGCGGACAGGGTGAGCTGCAAATACGGCCCCTGCGGGTCGGCAATCAGCTTGCGCAGGTCGCGTTTCTCGACCGGGACGAAAACGCCGTAGTCGGCCATCAGCGCATTACGGGTACCGGCTTCCGGAACATCCCAGACGGTATCACCGAAACGCGTGGTGATCTGGTTCATCTCAATGGTACCCATATCGTTGATGGTGAACGACGCACCGGTGATGCTGCCACGGTCATGGACAGCCGCTTGCAGGCGCGAATCCTTTTGCTGTGCAGCAATTTCGAAAGAATCATGAAACTGCGTAACAAACGCAGCGGTGATCATGTTCTTGTTTGCATCAAATGACATAAAAATCACTCCAGTAAAAAATCGCCTGCGGGGTGTCGGTTTCCCGGCCCAAATCTGCACAATGCGGTTGGCGCTGGCGCATTGCGGGAGAAATCAGGTATCCGGCGTCCCCGCCGGGCTGGTTATGGAGTGATTGTTATCGAGGTGCGCGGTCGGAATCCCGACCAAATAAAAAAGCCAGCGGGTTAGGCTGGCTTCTGGTTGTGACTGGTCACGGTGTTACTTGTTATTACAGGCGCCCTGGCCGGAGTAGCAGTTTTCACACATGCGCTCATCGGTACACTGCTCACTGAGCTTTTGTTTCAGCAGGTAACCTTCCAGCATCCAAATCTTGTTAACCGCATTCTCGCGGGCAATCTTGCGACCGATCTCCGGGTCGAAGTTTTGCGGGCTGGCGCAGGCGCTTTCGCCCGTGACGGTGAAGCCGTTGTGCAGCACCAGAACACAAATCGTCAGCAGGTTCAGCGCTGGGCTGCAATCGTCCATTGCCGACTTATCAGGCCAGCCCGCCTGAACCGCTTCGCCGACGTTGAGATAATGGCACTCTTTGATAACGCTCTCGATATGATCAGGCGTAACGCGCGGCGCGGTTAAGCCTTTAGCCTGAATTTGCTGCTCGATATCTTTGTCGCTCATTGGTCTTTCCTCTGGTTAGGTTGTCGTGACATGTCACGCTACAGTTTGATCACCGTAACGCTTCTGGTAGTACGCGCGAACCCGGGCGGAAACGTTCTCATGGTCGGCGTGTTTAGGATCCATGTAGGCCGGGGACTTCATCAGGTCACGGATTGATTGCTGTTCTTCGAGATTCACATCGCCGCCCGCCGGCGCATCCTCCTGCATTTCAGCGCCGATTTTCGCCAGCATGCGGATCACCATCGGGTTATTGCCGATTTCATCCATGCGCCCTTTGTCGCCGTCATCTGCCAGAGAGTTAAATGCCCGGAAAGCCAGACCGATGTTTTTATTAAACTCGGCGTCAGTTTTCCACGTCTCGCGCAGCTGCGTGGCGGCGGCTTCCGAATCCAGCGCCGCAGCACCGTTAACCAGTTCGGGGGCCAGCTGTGCATATTCGCCCAGGATGAAACCCATCTGATCGTTGGTGATGCCTTTGGCATGAGCCGATTTCATGAAGGATTGCATGCGCGGGTCGGCTTTGAATTCGTCCCACTTAAAACCCTCGACCTCTACCTTTGGCGCATACTCATCAGCCGTTTTCGGCGGCGTGTCGCCGCTGCCCATGCGCTTTTCAAGGTGCGTGTAAGCATCCGCCAGTTTGCGGGCTGAGCCTTCAACGTTGAGTTTTCCGTCATCGCCCATAACGCGGTATTTTTCAGGTAGCCAGTCATCCGCGCCTTGTTCGCCCGCGCCGGTGCTGAGTAGCGAAGTACCAGCAGGAGTACCGCCGCCCGGATTTTGAGTACCATCGCTATTACCAGCATCATCCCCTCCTGCGTTACCCGCTGGCGCTTCTGCACCTGTTTCGGTGTTCATGAATAAGTGTTTAAACTTCCACATCGTCGTTTACTCCGTCTGCTTTGTTGATTTGCATCAGAATGAAATCGAGCACGGAACGCTGTCCGGCCCGGTAACAGGTTTCCCGGTCGCCTTCGGTACCGCCTTTGACATACGCCTCACGCCCGAAGCGGCGCGTTAATTCGTCCAGCACCTGCGGCCCGCCGGGCATCTCCTCGAAAATGCGCCGGTAGTCTTCAGGGGTTACGTCTTTTTTGATCATTGGTTGCCCGCCAGTCGTTGTCCCATAATTGCGCCTGCTGCCTGCCCTGCTGCGCCGGCGGCTTCCGTCCCGGCCTGCATCAGCAACTGCTGTTGCGCCTGCTGCTGTTGCATCTGCTGGCGCTGCTGTCGAAGTTGCTCGACCGCATCAGCGGAACGCATAACTTTTGCCGGAACGCCAAGAGCCTCGCCGACAACCTTGCTCGCCTCGTCGCTGTCCATGTTGTCCAGTACATCCGGGTACGCCTGCGCCAGCTGCATGATGTTCTGGCCGTATCGCTCGATGGCGGTCACATCTTCCAGCTTCTGCGCACGGGCCAGCGGGGAGATATAACGCACGTTGAAATTGGCGCTCTGGAGGCTCTCGGGAGCGGGAGGAAAAACGCCAGCGCGGAACGCAATACCGAAGCAGCGCTCCACCAGCGGTTGCAGGTATTCAGCCTGGAATCGTCCATAGACCGGGCCAAGCAACTGGCGGATCAGCGCGACACGCACATGCACTTCGGTAGCAGTCATTGCCGGGCCGTCCTGCGGTTGCAACTGATCGGCCATCATGATTTTGCGAATGGAAGCCTGCAGGCGCTGTTCAGCGGTAAACGCCACGTTGAAATCTGCGCCGGTGAGCAAAGGTTTCATGCTTTCGGTGCTGTTCGCCACGATGACGCGGCGCGGGCCAACTTTTACCGTTCGCGGGTTGAGCACGCCGTCATCCTCAGCAATCCACATACCGGAGATAGCCAGATCCTGCGCGGCCTTCTCCATGCGTTTGGTTTCGTTCAGCTCTTTGCAGTCCGGCAGCGCGTCGTATACCGGGCCGATACCGTAGGAGCCGCCGGGAATTTTCATCCAGCGCGGGACGCACACAGGGAATTCGTGATAGCCGGATTCACGCACGATACGCTTGCCGTTCACTTCCACGTTGAACGATGCAAAACGCATATTGCGCGCCAGCTTCGCATTTACGGCGTAGGTATCACGCGGGAAAATGCAGTGCAGGAAATCAAATTTATCGTCAGGTTTGTTTTTTGCAGCATCGCGGATTTTTTCGCTTACCTTGTCCGCGCCGAATTCTTTCACTGCCTGTTCAGCGGTGAGCTGATAGCACCGATAAATCGTGTCCACGATGCCATCCCGGCGGGTGGAAGTCACAAAGCATTGCGCCAGCGGCCACTGCTGGAAGGTAAATCCTCCCTCTTCCTTGTCCTCATCGACGTACAGCGCGAACCAGCCAGCACAGACCACATCGAGATTGGCCTCGTACCCTTCCGCGTCAAAGTTAGCGGCGTGGATATTTTCCCATACCAGCGTTGCACAGGTGGACAACCACGCCTTAGCGTCATCAGGAAGTAATTCGCTGTCGAGGTTCAGCCATTGAGCATTCGCCGGGGTCATCCCTGACATAAGCGCGGACGCCAGCATACGGGCGCTGTCGGTGGCTGTGCCGTCCAGCAGCTTCGCAACCTTGTGCTTTGCGCTCTGTGCGTCCAGCACCTCAGACGAAAACCCGGCCCCGCGCAGCGGATAGGTGTAGTCGTAGCATTCCCGCCAGACGCTTTCGTGCACCTGGCGATTTGCTTTCAGCGTGTCAGCGCGCCTGATTAACCGGCTGGCGAGTTGATCCATGAATTAAGCCCCTAACGTATTTTTTGCGGCCTGTGCGCCAGTGGACAGCAGGGAAGAACCTGTATCCGTTGCGCCTTCTGCGCCGCTGGCCAGCAGGGATGATCCCTGTTTGCGCTTTTTGCGCGCTGCTGCGTCAGCGTTCGCAGCTTTGGCCGCTGCGTCTGCTGCTGCGTCGGCTTCGGCCTGCGGGTCTGACTGAACAACTTTTGGTGCGCTACCACACATAAAATTCTCCTTAGCCCGGAACGTGCCAGCCGTGTTCGGTTAATACCGGCGCACTGCGTACGGGTTGCTTTTTGCCTTCCTCGTTTGTCACCTGCTCCGCTGTGCCGCCAGTGCTTACATCAGTGGCTTTGCGTACCAGACTGAGGAAATCGAGACAGTTGGTCAGCGGGTGGCCGATAGTGTCGGTGAAGCCGTACTCTTCGAAGCGGGCAACGATCGCAGCGCCCTGCGCGTTGAGTGTGGCTAGAATGGCGTTACGTTCTGCCAACTGAGTACCATCAAGCAGGGTTGAAACATTCTGCTGCACGGTCTGTTCGTCGCTATCGCTACCCTGCTGCTGCGCGCCGGTCTGTTCAGCAGTAATTAACTGCCCCTCTGTAACGAACGTTTTTTCTTCCGGCGCCGCTTTTTCCTGCCCCGGCATCTCAACGATTTTTTTCGGTCGAACCATTTTTTTCACTCCTGTATTAGTGAGTCGTCATTGTGTGTTGCCCTTCTGGTCAGTTTCCCGACCAAAAACAGGGCGGCGGAACGTCCACCACTGGCGGTAAAGCACTGTGGGGAGTTTTTTACGGTCTGAGCTGGTAGCCAGACACCAGAGAGCAATCAGCGCTTCACCGTGACCATGGCGAGGCTCTGATCCAGATTTCCAGCCGAGGACGGCGGATTTTGAAACGCCAAGTTCATCGGCGATTTGCTGAGTGGTGAGATTTTTTCGGGTCAGGTCGGTAATGACTCTGAACCAGTCTGTACGGAAGGTGGCGACCAGCGGCATAATTCAGCCCCCTAAACGCGCGCGTGCGCGAGCATAGAGAAGGGCAAAATCGCCGCCCGCCAGAATGGAAAAGGAGCCTGAACAGAATTTCATGCTTTCCGCACGTGCTGGCCAACCGCATTTTTTAGCGTTATCTGCTGCTCTTAGAGACGGAATTAAATTCTGCATAGACGTAATTCCTTTATCTCGTTAGTGACCTGTTCGAGCAATTCAGTCTCCGTGCCGTAGTTTTCTTCCCATGTTTTTTGCCCTGCGTGGATAGCTACGCCGTGTCCGCCGGTTCTGTGGTGTGGCGGGCAAAGCGGGAGAGTTTCTTTGTGGTCGGCGCGCTGGGCTATGCCCTGACCGGTTCGGATGTGATGGATTTCGGGGGCGGAGTACACGCCGAAGTGTACTTTGCAGACAATACAACCTATCTCAACGAGATCTTGGAAATATTGCTTATCTGATTTACTGGCGCGCTTTTTCACAAAGCACCCCCTTGCTGGCTGCAAACTCCCCGTAATACAAATCTTCTGCTTTCCGGCGGGCATTGATAGCATCGGCAATTTCATCAAAGCGGCCTAAACTAACGGTCCTGCCATCAACTGAAATTTGCGCCGCCCATTTTAGGCGAGTGGATACCCAGTAAATTCCCGGAATTCCTGAGCTATTGTCACTCCTCAAGCCCACATTTTTGGTATTGTCGGCCTGTGTGCAGATCCTCAGATTTGAGCGGGTGCAGTTGAGCTTATTACCATCAATGTGATCTACAACATCATGAGGCCCCGCATTCATGATGACGCGATGAAGGTATCTTTCCTTGCCAAAATGCCAGCCGGTGACTTTTGCATAACCATTCGAGCCGATGTGGATGGGGTAACCCACAAAGATCAAGGCGTCGGCCTCATCCATCTCGACGATATGAGAGCGAATATTGAATTTCATAGTGTCCGCCTCAGGCCGCATAACTGAAAAGCTGAGAGGCTGCGTTTTCTGCTGCCTGCTGATTAGGGAAGGTGCGGAATAAAATAAAATTCCAGAGGACGTCTAATACGGATTTGTACAGCTGGGAAAATTCTACATCGTCCATTTTTGCGAACGATATGGATTTGGGTTCCTTGCGGGTGGTGCCATCAGGCATCTGGTATTCGGTATAAAAACCGGCCTCGATAGTTACCCAGGAACGGAAAGCTTCAAACGATTTAACCGCGCTGATATTGCCGGCGCGTTTTTCTGCCTCATCGCGCAGATACTGATCCGCCAGTTCCTGCAATGTGTCGCCATGCCCGGCATAGTGGGCCACCAGCTGCACGTAACCCCGAACCAGTTTTTTATCGGCTGGCGATATTGCACCGCCGGAAGGTTGCCAGTAATCAAATCCCAGATTCAGGAGGGCAAAAAATTTACGGTGAAATGCCGAGTTCCTTGCCTGTTTAAAATCCGCATACAGAATACCGCCCATGCGGACTTTTTTTTCTAAGAATTCGCGGGCGTCAGGCGTTGCCGGAATTAATACACCGCCGGGTGCTTTTACAAAAGAATACTGCGCCATTGGGTTCCCCTTTAGCGCAGCAATTGTTCAGAATTACATGGTGTTGGGTGTTCAGGCCAACGGGGTAATTATAGCATATTGCCGTCTGGTTTGATAATGGTATAACCCGTCAATTTAGCTAATTCAAACAACGCGTTAAGTGTCGCTACGTGCTCATCGGAATGGACAATTCTGGTCTTCTTAATCTTCCCATTTTCACACGTTATCAGTACATCACCATCGTCGGGGAGAAGGTCTCCTGCGTCTTTCTTATCAACCACTACCTCTCCCTCAACAACAATACTGTATAAAATTACAGTATATATACTACCAACTGACAGTGAGCGCAAATTTTTAAGAGCACGAATCGTTAAAAATCAACAATAAATCTCAAAATATCCGATTGAATTCAAAAGAAAACCGCCATTTCTGACGGTTCTGTTTTAACTGGTATGGTTGTTCGCTATGCTGACAGTTTGGTTTCGTGCCACCCTCGCGTTACCCAGCATTGCGAATCACCAGCACACGGGCAGGAGGTGATCGGCAGCGTCTCACCGCATTTTCTACACAGACGTTTGCTGATCGATTTGATGTGGCCACTAAGCCGCGCATCATCCTGACGGATCAGCATAGCGATGTACTCGGCCAGTTCGTACGGTTCACGCCCCGGACGCCGGGCGGCGCAGTTATGCGCCAGCATGTCCAGTTCCTGCGTATCGAGAACCAGCTCAATTTTGCGGTTGCCGGCGGCAGATTGCCGCGCCCTCTGCGCGGCTTTACGTTCTGCGGATGATTTAGCCATTAACCACCTCAGTTAGCTGGATAATCGTTTAATTGCATGGCGGAGCATAACTTGTGCATACAGCGCCGGAGCAAGAACCTGCGGCATTTTTGAGTAGCCCGCCCCAGAGAACAGGCGGCGTATTTCTTTAGGTGCCGCGCGTAGATTATTGATATTGTTGTTATTCAAATCATTATCCAGATGGATAACCGAATAACCAGACGGTAATTTTCCATGTACGCATTCATATACGTATACATCGAGTCTAATTTTCTCTTTATTAACAGTGATGTACTGTGGAAGAATGCGTTTCCGGCCTTTAGGTTCGCGTGTCCATCCGCGAGCTATCTTTACATCCTTGATATTGTCAGGTTTTTTATCGGTACCGAATCTCCTGTTGAACCTTTCTGTAAGTTCAGCATTCGTTAGATTCCTATTGGCATAAATGAAAGTCAGCTGCTCATCGGAATAGCGCGGCTCAATTAAAAACTGCTTTCCTAACCCATGAGATTTGCACCAGATACGAATAGCGCCCACGCTCTTATTTGTACCAAATTTAGCGTTAAACATTTCAGTTAATTCCCGCGCAGTGGAGCTTTTAATATGCTGCTTGATAAACAACTCCTGGGCTGGAGTGTATTTCTCTATCATTTTTCGATCCCCATAATCTTAGGTACATTGCCTGCGGTACCGTCATAAATAGCCTTCTGGGCGTCGAGCGCAACTCGATAAGTACCGACCATCACCCCGACGATTTCCACTACCGCTTTAGCCCTCGATAACTCTTCCTGAAGCAGGTCGCCTTTGATATTGGGATCGGTGACGGTTTCCAGCATGGCGAACTGGTGATTCATTAAATCCTGAATAGTGTTTTTCATGGTTAGGCTACCTCCCCGATATATTCTGCAATGCCCGGCAGCAGCGCCACCGCTGGCGACTCACACTGATTGCCCCACACGTCGAAACCATGCGACGACTGGCGGGCGAATAACTCAATACGCGGCACATCGCCCAGCAGCTGCACCAGCTTTTCGCGCACGATATCCGGTTTGCGCGAATGCTCCAGACGCGGGGCCGTGAATGACTGAACGATCCCTGCATCCATCCGGGCGGGTAATTTCCCCTGCACAGCGAAAAGGCAATCCTCGCTGTTCGCCCTGGTCAAATGGCCCATTCCAAGGGCCAGTTTGTCGGTCTGCCGGCTGTAGCATTTGTTCCACGTAAAGCCTTTCATGGTCATCAGACGGAAGCCCCACGCCTCGACTACTCGCAACGCCTCCAGCGGCTGAGTCGGTACCCACCACATAGCCAGCAGGCAGTTTTCAGCGGCCAGTTCCCAGACCGGGAGACGGCAGATATCGAGCACAGTCATGGTCTGGTATTTGTGCCCGGCGCCGCGTTCCCCGTCTTTGGCTTTGTCGCGGTAAGTCCATGGAGGATCCGCATAAATCAGGGTGTATTTGTTATTCACGCAAGCACCCCACTACTGCGGAGACATTCCAGCGCCCACTGTGCAACCTCACATCCAGCCCATATCAGAGCGATAATGACTATCCAGCCAACAACGTTTGCACTGAGTACGAACAGCATCAGCGTCCTGCGGCTGCAATGCATAAAATCAGGTGTTGAAAATTTCATGTCCGCTTCTCCCGCCAAAAATTTAATCGTTCTTTGAAAAACTCCCGGTAGCTTTCCGGCGTCGCTGCAATCTGCTCTACGATGGCCTGTCGAGTAACTTTTTTCTCGAACAGCTGGCGTATGAGTGCCGCGGCCCGCATGTCGTAGTGCTCTTTGATCTGGCACTCCTGCGGCCATTTGGCGCGATTAAGCGGTAAGCCGGGCGGCAAGTAATCTGATTGCCCGGCCATGCCTTATGCCCTCTTGTTCTTCGCTGACTCGATGTAATAACGGGGATCGACGCTGTTAAGCGTGAAGTGAACCACCGGCATATCGTCGTGACGGGTGATACCCACGTAATTCGACATGAACATGCCGAACACGCGATCGTGAAGTTCTTTAGTCGTCACCTGACAATCGGGATAGTGCTTCTGGATTAATGCCAGAATGCCCTGGTAAGAAAGCGTTTTGCCTTTCATCACGGCTACCAGTTGCTGCGCGGTGACGCTCCCGGCGTCCTGTTGTGCGTCGCTGGCCTGCAATGGGCGGATACTCTCCAGCACCAGACGGTGACGACCAATACTGCCGACGCGCTGGCCCGTTTTTTTATCGAAATGCTCATTTGAGCCAGCAGACCAGACAGTCGCGCCTTCGCTAAGGCGAACGCTTTTTTCACCTCTGGAATAAATCACGGTGCCGATGTGGGTTTTACGCCTGCGGCCGGAAACCGTAGGGGCGATAATTTCTCGCTTAATCGGTTTTTGCGGGGTGATGCCTGGTACAGGGGCCGGACGTGGCGCCGCTACGAACACGGAACGGCTACGGGCGCGCGCACCGGCATTCATGCGCCAGAGAATAACGGGGAGCCAGTTGCAGCCATCATCCGGTTTTACTGGTTTTGGGTAATTTAAATTCGTGGTCATTGGTCTTTCCTCAGTTAAATCGCGCTGGTCAGGCGCGGTTAAAATGCATCGGTATTGAATTTCTCTGAGTATTTACGGGGTTGTTTCCGGGGTTTCGCGGCCTCCAGTTGGATACGTGTTTTCTCTTTGCCAACATGCTGATCCATTGACAGAAAGTGTCCGTTTTTAAATTCCTGATAAATAATTGCGCCTGCGGCGCTGAAGCGGCTTTTACCCAGGATAATTTCAGCGACGCCAGCCGCCGGGCTTTCCGGGTTGTAAACCTCATCGCGGTACAGAAACATGATGCTGTCGGCGTCCTGCTCAATGGAACCGGAATCGCGCAGGTCTGACATGACCGGGCGGCGCTGGGCCGCCGGGCGGGAATCCACGGCGCGGGAAAGCTGGCTAAGCGCGAACGTCGGCGTATGCAGGCGCATAGCCATAGTTTTTAAGTTTCGGGATATGTGGGCGATCGCGAGGTCGTTACGCTCTGCCTTCGGTTTTTTAATCAGGCCAAGGTAATCGACAACGATCATCGCCAGATGCGGATACCGGCGCTTATGCGTTTCGGCAACGGCGCGGATTTGCTCAATCGTCAGATCGGTAGCATCAACGATCCAGATATCGCGCCCGTTCATGGTCTCCATGGCCGCTGTAAAGCGCGCCCAGTCCTCGTCCTGCATATCGAGGGGATTACGCAGGCGTGACACTGACATGTTGCCAGAACCCGCTAGAGCGCGTTCTACGATTTGCGCAGCGGCCATTTCCATGCTGAATATCAACGCGCCACCGCCAGCAGCGGTAACACCATCGACAATCTTCAGCGCAAATTCTGTTTTTCCCATGCCCGGACGCCCAGCGACGACAATCAAATCCTGCAGGTTGATTCCGCCGGTCGCATCGTCAAGTTCCTCGATCCCGGTTTTCAGGTTGCGAGTACCCTCTTCGCCGTCCATGCGCTTCTGCATGGTTTCCATGTACACCGGCAATAATTCGCTCATGTGTACCGGCTGCACGTCGCCAGTGTCGCCGGTCATGTCCAGCAGCTGCGCCACGGCAGTTTCGACAATCTCATCGCGCTGCTCCTGATTATTCGCCTGGCGGATACCATCAGCACCATTTTGCAGTAATTCAGCCATACGGCGGCTGCGCCACGCCTTCACCATTTTCCCGGCGTAACCTTTCAGGTTTGGTACCGTGGCGGGCATACGCGAAATCTCTGATAAATCAGCCAGGCTACTCCCTCCCAGAGCCTCACTGACAAACAGCATATCGATCAGACCGTTCGTCAACGCCTGTTTTTTGATTTCCGAGAAGGCGCGACGATGAAAAACAATGCTGAATGATTCTTCAGGCGTCGATGCGATCACGTCGAAAGCGTCCGGACTTGCTCCACCGTTCAGCAGTCCAGCCAGTACACAAGATTCCAGTTCCTGCGGAGTCATAGCGATCCCTCACGAGTTTTACGCAATGTTTCAGGCTTCATCAGGTAGTCAAAGCTGGCGCGCCATCCGCCATTTTCACCAAAGTAAAAATCGGAGGCGTCAGCGCGGAATTTTTCGAAATAGCCCAGAAATGCGCCCGTGGTTTTGTTTTTCATATGGGCGGCCAGACGGGTGATCATCCGGCGGCGGTCTGTGTCCAATTCAGCAGCGGGCAGAACATCAGCAAAAATTTCGTTGTAGCCGTTCATAACGGCTTCCGGATCAATATCGGTTTCGGTCACCGCCCATGCTTCAGCGTCAGCGAGATAACCATCAAAGCGGTTTACCCGGCAGATGTTCGCTGGCTTCGGCAGGCTATCGCCACGGCGGCGCCATGTGGCCAGCACCCAGCGGATAACTAACTGCAATTCGTCCAGTGTGTACCCTTCCCGGGTGGTGGTCGGCGTCAGCATCATCACAAACGGTTTCAGGTCACGGCAGCGGGTACCGGTTTGCTCGTTGTAAAATTCCAGCGCTTTTTGTGCATCAGAAAGAATTAACTCAACGCCTTCCTCCTCTAAGGGGTTAGGGGTATATATATTCTCTGTAGTATTCTCTGTAAGAAAGTTTGCTGGTTTTCCCCTGACTTGTTTGGTGGTTTTCCGCATTCCAGTATGTGGTTTTTCCGCATTCTTGTTTGCAGCTGCAAGCACCTGATATAAAACGTTATTATCTACTTTGTAGAAAAGTCGCGCAGGAACGCCTTTTCTTTTTTCCAGTAGTACACCAATTGAGCGGAGTTTCTTACGCGCCCCCTCCTGCTCATAGCGGGAAAGGCCGGTTTCTTCTTCCCATTCTTCCTGAGTTTTATACACCCATCCGTCATCGTCGGACCGGTTAGTCCAGTAGGTCATTTGTGATAGAAACAGCGCAGCCGTCACACCAATATCCAGACGAATAAAACTGCGCTGGAAGGCGATCGGCCTGTCGAGTAATGGCAAAATATTCATACTCAGATCCCCAGCGAGTCAGCCAGCTGACGGCAGGCGATTTCGTATTCTTTCTGGGTAAGTCCCGCTTCCTGCAGGTCTGCCTTGCGCAGTTCGTAGCGTTCCCAGATTGTCAGCGCAGTAGCGCGACGTTCCTCGAAAATCGATTCGATATCTTCCATCGGGACTTGTACCCCGTTCCGGCGAAACCCGTTCCGCCAGGTGATGCGGTCTTGTGTTCTCATTGGTCTTTCCTCGGTACAGGTTAAACGCTGGTCAGGCGCTGTGTTTCTCGCATAGCTTGCAATGCTCTGGCGACTTGCTGCGGCCCGTCTCTGGCGTCGAGTAATAACGCGATAATCGCCGCGGCAAACTCACGAATGGCCACACAAATTAAATACTGGGTGGACATACCCAAGCGCGCGTAACGTTCTGCCGGCAGCGCCGCTTCCATCGCTTTGACCAGCGCCAGAGTTTTGGCTCTCGCGGCTTTGGTCTCGCCTCGCAACCAACGAAAAATTTGTTGGCGGTTGTTGTTGATTGCCCGCCAGTCGGCGTTTCCATCTGCATCTTCGATCTGGTGCAGCTTCAGCGAACCGGTATTACCACCAAGACGAAACCACATGCGGCTTATCTCGATAGCAACCAGCTCCTGCCCGCTTTCCGCTGCCCAGTTAAAGATCTCTCGTTTAAGTTCTTCGAGGTATTCCACTTCGAGCGTCTCCTGTCGCTGAAAATTGATTAAGCGTAATCAGATTTCGATAACGCCTGTAGTTATGCTTTAGACGTGTTTTGCTCTTCGTAAAAAGTAGGGTCGTACTTCAAGGCGCCCGCGGTTACATGCTCAAGTCGCGCAGCTCGCTTTTCAGGAACAACAGTCCCCCAGCGGGTTACAGCGACTTGAGAGATACCTAATGCACGCGCAACAGCGGTTTTAGTTCCAAAAAATCTGATAACAGTTTCGGTCTTCATAGTTTCCTCTCCTAACGTCAGTTAGGAACATAAATACTAACGAAAGTTATGTCAAGTTAACTTATATTATGGATATGAAAAAATTGACCTTTAACGATCGCATTACATCGAGACGGAAAGAGCTTGGTTTGACACAACAGCAGCTCGCCGATGCCGTTGGCATATCTGGCGTCAGCGTTTACAAGTGGGAAGCAGGTATTAACACCCCAAAAGGGCAAAATCTGTTTTCTCTCGCTGAGGCTCTTCGTTGCTCTCCGACATGGTTACTTAACGGTACCGATAGCGATGAACCGTTGAAGGCAGAAGAGCTTTTACCTCGGTTAGATGATCGCCAAAAGCTACTGCTTGATCTTTTTGATTCTCTACCTGAATCAGAAAAAGATAGACATATCAATGAGTTGAAAGATAAAGTTGACGGATTCCAGCGATTGTTTGATGAGTTACTTTTGGTAAAAAAGAAAAAAAACACTCCAAAAAAATAAATTAAAGGCAATGTTTTCAATGCATTGCCTTTTTTTACACCTCTAATATTAACTTTTGTTAGTAAAAAACATTGCCAATAAAAATACCTTTGGTTATGCTTCACCACATCAAAGACGCACTAACCACGCGGCAGTTGTTCAGAAACAGTTCTGACAGTCCGGAAAGACGGGCGCGAATTCTTCGGGTCGCCGACAGTACGATGACATGCGGGAAAGACCGCAACGAATACGAATTGCTGTGTGTAGTCTTGGCCCGGGCGCCCCGGGCATTTTTTTAAAGCATTCACGCAGTAACGAGGAAAGACCAATGGGGCTGACCACCCTGACAGCCGGGAAAGACCGGCAACCTTCAGGCGTAAAAAAGCCCACCGAAGTGGGCTAATTTACCCGGGACAGTGACCAAACCGCCCAGAATGCTACAGGGGACCAACCCTGTAGCGAGGAAAGACCAACGACAGAGCCGCTGATCGGCTCTGAGTATATATCATCAAGGAGTCGCTATGGAAGCGCTTACCATCCCCGTAACTATTTACGTTATGGCCACAACCAAACCATATCTACCAACGTCTTATCACTCATTCACCTGTGACATGTCACAGCAATACCCTGATCTGTATGTCCTCGTTACTACCAAAACGGTAGAGGTTGCCATTCCAGCTTTAGAGCCAATCGACATTATTGGTATGCAGGTTAATGCCCTTCGTGCGAAGAAAGAGAAAATCTCTGCCGAAGCAAAGAAGGAGCTGGGTGTTATTGAAGACCAGATTCAGCAGCTGCTGTGCATCGATCACTCTCCAATTGAAGAAAGCGACGTACCGTTTTAATTAACCGGCGCGTGACCTGCGCCAGTAACCAAGAGGAAAGACCAATGACCATCTACAACGGCTCATTTGAGCCAAAGAAATCGGCGATTAAAGACTGCGGCGCCGTGCAGCTGGCGATCGCCATCGATGCGCCAAACAAAAAAGTGGCCGAAAGCATTATGACCGGCAAACTCTGGGAATCATACCCGGCCAATGGTGACAACTATTTCAAACCGAAACTGTGGGAACACGTTGAAGGCCAGCCGCTGCCGACCGTTGGCCAGTTCGATGAGTCATTCGCCCAGCAGCATACTTTTGACGGTGAAAAATGGGTTTCTACTGCGCAGGATAGCGCTTCCGGAAGTGGTGCAGGTTTACCAGCCGACGATGAAGTGATCGACCTGATGACCGTTTCCCCTGATGAACGCTTTGCTGCCGTCCTGCTTTTTAGCACCGCGGCGATTGATGGCCATCTTTATTCTCAGGTTGTGGATTATCTGGATAATCTGAAAAACCACGATGGGGAATTTGAAGAGGAAGATCGCTTTAACTTTAATGTTCTGTGCGCCCTGCAAAATAACTTCCCGGTTCAAAGCATGCATGTGGAAGGTCTGAACAATCTTATTCAGGGTATTTTCTCCCACTTTGAAAACCAGACGCCGGGCAAAGCGGCTATCTCTCAGTTCGTTAAACGCTGGCTTGAGAATCCGGGCAAGCGCGACGAACTGGCCCCCGGCGTATATAAAAATACCGCTCTCAGCACCAGCACCGATGATAAAACACCCGTGGTAATTTCTAAGCGCGGGTATAAACACACTTATGCAACGCTGGATCAGGAGATCGCTACCGCCCTTCTCCCGCTGGCGCCTGATGCGCCGGTACTATCCGGAAACCTTCTGGACGCTAAGAAGATGATTTCCGATGACCGGGAAGATTTTAAACGCTGGTCAGCATCGCTGCACACCACGCCGCAGATACTCAAATACGACCGTGCCAGCATCTTCGGCGTGGTACAAAACGTACCGGCGAAAGATACCTACCATTTCCCTGACAGCCTGCGCCGCCATATCGATTCATGGCTGGCGGCCAACGGTCGCTTTGAGGAAACCGAGACAGGATCCGTTAAACAACCAGAGGCGACGCAAAATACCGCCTCAAACGTGGGCGAAAAAGTGGAAGCGCAGCAGCCGGTTGTAACCGACACTCAGGCCAAACAGGCGCGTGAGACGCTCAATGATATGGGTTATGGCGTATATGCCTCTGGTGAAGGTGCAGAGCCGGAAGAGAAGTTAAGCGTTAAGGCTGAAAAACTGGCTGATGATTCCGAGCGTTTAGCAAAACAAATCGCTCACGCTGAAAGCCTGCCTAACGCTGAGGATGTTGTGCAGGCTGTCGGAAAACCAATTATCGGGGAAGACAATTTAGACCTCTGGAAACGCGTATTTAAAACCGACGAAAGGTTTACTAAGGCTTTCACACAGAACGGCGGTGGCACCTCGATCAACGGTACCTACATGACCATGCTTGCCACACGTGAGTTTGGCCCTAAGGGCATCGGCTGGGGCGTGGATATTGTTGAAGAGCGTTTCGATATTGGCGCGCCGATCACTCGGCAGGTAAAAGGCAAAGACAACAACGCATCGTGGGAGCTGGTTCTTGATGGGAATGGTAATACCGTCAACGAACAGCACCATGTTGTGACTGTCCGGCTCTGGTACATCCTGAACGGAGTACGAGGTGAGGAAACAGCATACGGCTGTACACCCTACATTTACGGTAGTAAATACGGGATCACCTGCGACGGCGAAGCAGCCAAAAAATCACTGACAGATGCGACCAAAAAAGCGTTATCCGGCCTCGGATTCAGTGGCGATATCTTTATGGGGCTTTACGACAATCTGGAGTACCGCCAGAAGAACAAGGCCGAGTTTGACCTGAAGAACGCCAGCGAATCAGCCGAAGATGCAGCACGGCTCCGCCAGGAGTTTGACGATAAATTAAGCCGCGTTGCTAATACCCTGGCGCATGGCGTGACGGTGAACGAAATCAACGGTGTGTTTTCCCCTATCGCACGTGAGATCGATGTTCACATTAAAGCCGCCCAGGCCAACGGCGACACGCAGCATGAACGTTATCTGTCTGGCCGGCTCCGCCGACTCATCTCCATCAAAGATGGGCGCATTAAAGAACTGAATAAAGCCGAGGAGAAAGCATAATGACTTCCACCACTGCAATTGCTATCGCAGCCGATATGTCAAAACTCCAGGCACTACTGGAAAACGAAGACGGTGCTGGTCTGTCTCCTGAAATGATCGCCGACACAATGGAAGGTCTTGAGTTACAACTCGGCGATAAACTGGATGCCGTTTTCGTCCACGTTCGCAATCTGGAAGGCCTGGCAAAAACCTGCGATGAAGAGGCCAAACGCCTTGCCGCCCGCAAAAAATCATTCGAAGGTAAGATCACGAACCTGAAGAAATATGTTCTCCAGTGTCTACTGGCCGCCGGTCAGGATACGGTTAAAACCGCCAAAAATACCTTTACCGCACGTAAGGGAGCTATAAACGTCGTGATCGATAATGATGAATTACTGCCGGATGAATTAGTGACAGTTCAGACGTTAGTCACTCCGGACAAGAAAGCCATCAAGGAAGCGATTGAATCAGCACAGGCAGCGGCGGCCCAGATTACCGCTGACGGCGGAGAGATACCGGAAGAACTGTTAAACCCAGTGCCGGGCGCTCACCTTGAGATTGGCGAACGTTCGCTGCAGGTGCGCTGATATGCTGAAACTCACACTGAAACGAGGCGACGCGCTTCACGTCGTTTTTCCGGACGGTACTAACGGGATAATCGAAGCCTGCGCGCGTTGTGAACTGGCTATGCATTTTCCGCGCAGTGCCAAAATCACCCGCGAAAATGGCGCGTTCCGGAATAAACCAAACCTGATTAAGCCTAATCAGAAATAACTCGCAACTGTCGTTAGCATTGTGATCTACCTATGAACCGGAGATCACAATGCTACGTTGGCAACCAGGCACACTTTTACTTTCAGATTTCGATATCAAAATTGGCAGGCTATCAGCCAGCGTTAGAAAGAGGACTCTGACCCAGTCCGATATCCAACGCGCTTGCGATACGGCAGACAACGCGATAGCCGGCATGCTGAGGAAAGACCATGAGACACGATCACGACATCATCACCAGAGAGGAAATGATCGAACTGACGGGGACCCCACTTAAATCGAGGCAGTGTGAAGCGCTACGTCGGGCCGGTGTCTTTTTCATGGAAAGGGCAGACGGCCATCCTAAAACGACGTGGGGCCATTTCCTGAACCCGATTAAATACCGCAACCAGCAGGAAGAGACGGTGCGGGAGGAAGAACCAGACTTCGGAGCTATCTTTAATGGCCGGAAAACGTAAGAACCCCGCTGATAACTGGATGCCGCCCCGCGTGTATCGCGGTAAGGCGGCGTATGAATTCAGGAATAAAGATAACAAGGCTATCAGGCTATGTGCGCTCTCCGAGCCTCAATCAGCTGTATGGCTGGCATATGAAAAAGCCATGGGAGAAGAAGTCGAGCGCAAGACGTTTCAGGCTCTGGCCGATCAATTCATGTCTTCCCCTGACTGGCAGGATTTAGCGGCAGAAACCCGCAAAGACTACACGAAATACGCAGGCAAAGTGTTGCCGGTGTTCGGGAAGGTTAACCCCGATAAAATTAAACCGGAACACATCCGGCGCTATATGGATCAGCGTGGCATGGCCAGTAAAACGCAGGCCAACCGGGAAAAGAGTTTTCTTTCTCGGGTATTCCGCTGGGGTTATGAGCGGGGTTACGTCCAGCATAATCCCTGTCAGGGCGTTAAGAAGTTCAAAGAGGCAGCCCGGGAGCGTTACATCACCGACGAAGAATACAAAGCGGTTTACGATGTTGCTCCAGACGTAGTTCGCGCCACCATGGAAATCGCTTATTTGTGTCTGGCCAGACAAAGCGATGTGCTGGCTTTGACTGAAGACCAGATACGCGAAACCGGGATCTTTATCCGCCAGGGGAAAACAGGCGTGAAGCAAATCAAAGCATGGTCGCCACGCCTGCGCGCCGCTGTCGCCCTCGCCCGTTCCCTGCCGTTAAAGCCGGGTATCCGTAGCCTGTTTGTCATTCACCAGACCAGCGGCAGCAAATACACCCGTGACGGTTTTAATTCACGCTGGCGCGACGCGAAAATCGCAGCGCAGGAAAAGAACCCACACCTGCAGATAGATTTCACTTTCCACGATCTGAAAGCGAAAGGTGTCTCTGATCTGGAAGGAAGCCTCGAGGAGAAACAGGCGATTTCAGGCCATAAGAATTCGAGACAAACGGCGATTTACGACAGGAAAACTAAAATTGTGCCGGTTGTTGGTGGTCAGAAAAAATGAATCGCTATGCGTTCGTTGAAAAATCATCTTCGGACGCATCTTCGGAAAGGAGAGTTTCAGATACAAAAAAACCACCCGTAGGTGGTTTCACGACACTGCTTATTGCTTTGATTATTCTGCTTTATCCCAATGGTACCCGGAGCGGGACTTGAACCCGCACAGCGCGAACGCCGAGGGATTTTAAATCCCTTGTGTCTACCGATTCCACCATCCGGGCTCGGGAAGAAAGTGGAGGCGCGTTCCGGAGTCGAACCGGACTAGACGGATTTGCAATCCGCTACATAACCGCTTTGTTAACGCGCCAAATTCTTCAGGCCTTTCAGCCAGACATCCGCTGACGCCGATGCCTTTTAAACTGGAGCGGGAAACGAGACTCGAACTCGCGACCCCGACCTTGGCAAGGTCGTGCTCTACCAACTGAGCTATTCCCGCATCATCAAGTTATTTGCTAATCACTTGATTTTGTTATCGTCTGGAAGACTGTGCCGCCGTTCGATGCGTTGCATTCTACTTATCTCTCGCGGTGAGTCAACGGTATTTTTCGCAACTTTGTATCGTTTGCTGAAAATAACGGCGAAACGATCACTGATCAAGCAAATCGCCGCGCGCCGCGTTCAAATACTGCAGCATCGACCACAGCGTCAGCACCGCCGCCACGAGGAAAAGCGCGATCCCGGCCCACTCCACCCACGGATAAGGACGCCACAGCATCCATACCAGGGCGGTCATCTGGGCGGTCGTTTTCACTTTGCCAATCCACGAGACCGCCACGCTGCTGCGTTTCCCCAGCTCCGCCATCCACTCACGCAGCGCAGAGATAATGATCTCACGGGCAATCATGGTCGCCGCCGGTAGCGTGACCCACCAGGTGTGATAGTGTTCGGCAACCAGCACCATGGCGATAGCCACCATGACTTTATCGGCAACCGGGTCGAGGAAGGCGCCAAAACGGGTGCTCTGATTCCAGCGACGAGCGAGGAAACCATCAAACCAGTCGGTTACCGCGGCAACAAAGAAGATCAGCGCGCAGGCAAACGGCGCCCAGCTAAAGGGCAGATAAAACGCCAGCACAAAAAACGGGATCAGGATGACGCGAAACAGAGTAAGCAACGTAGGGATATTAAATTGCATAGTGACGGGTAACTATCTGTTGTAAGTAAAAATTAGCCCTATGTTGCTACAGAGCCCCTAATGTTTCAACGAGTAGAAGATCTTTTCTGCCAGAGCGTGAGAGATGCCCGGTACTTTAGCAATTTCTTCGACGCTGGCCTGCTGTAGCCCCTGCAGCCCACCCATATACTTCAGCAGCATCTGACGACGCTTCGGCCCCACCCCCTCGATAGTCTCAAGCGAGCTGGTGCTCTTCACTTTCGCCCGTTTTTTGCGATGCCCGGAGATCGCATGATCGTGCGATTCATCGCGAATATGCTGGATCACATGCAGGGCCGGCGAATCCGGCGGCAGGCTAAACCCTTCCCCTTCCGGCTCAAAGAATAACGTTTCCAGACCCGCTTTTCGATCGCTACCTTTCGCCACGCCCAGCAGCAGCGGATGATGTTTATCCCAGGGGACGTCCAGTTCAGCAAACACGGCTTTCGCCTGGGCCAGCTGTCCCTTGCCGCCGTCTATCAGGATCACATCCGGGATCTTGTTGTCATCAATCGCTTTACCATAGCGACGGCGCAGGACCTGATTCATCGCCGCATAGTCATCGCCAGGGGTAATGCCGGTGATGTTGTAGCGCCGATACTCCGCGCGCAGTGGGCCATTGCTGTCAAACACCACACAGGATGCTACGGTCTGTTCGCCCATGGTGTGGCTGATGTCAAAACACTCCATTCGCTTGACGGCCGGCAGCTCCAGTACGCTGGCCAGCGCCTGCAAACGCTGATGAATGGTCGATTGCTGAGACAATTTGGTCGTTAACGCTGTCGCGGCGTTGGTCCGCGCCAGCTTAAGATAACGCGCTCTGTCGCCGCGCGGCTTAGTCTGCACATTGATTCGACGACCCGCCAGCTCCGACAGCGAGTCGGCCAGCAGCGTCTTATCCCCAAGGTTAAAGTCGAGCAAAATCTCCCCCGGCAGCGTGCGCATTTGGCTGCCCTGCAGGTAGAACTGGCCGACAAAGGTCTCCACGACCTCTCCCAGCTCGGTGCCGCCCGGCACTTTCGGGAAGTAGCTTCGGCTGCCCAGCACTTTGCCCTGACGGATAAACAGCACATGCACGCAGGCCATGCCGGCATCGAAGGCGACGCCGATCACGTCGAGGTCGTCACCGGTGTTGGAGACAAACTGTTTCTCCGTCACGCGGCGGACGGCCTGAATCTGGTCGCGGATGCGCGCGGCCTCTTCGAACTCCAGGTTCTGGCTCGCCTTCTCCATCCGCGCGATGAGCTGGGTCAGCACCTGGTCATCCTTGCCGGCGAGAAACAGCCGCACATACTCTACCTGCTGAGCATACTCTTCTTCGCTGACCAGCCCGGCCACGCACGGCCCCAGGCAGCGACCAATCTGATACTGCAGACAGGGGCGGGAGCGATTGCGGTAGACGCTGTTTTCACACTGACGGATGGGAAAGATTTTCTGCAGCAGCGCCAGGGTCTCGCGCACGGCATAGCCGTTGGGAAAAGGACCAAAATATTCGCCCTTCGCATGTTTGGCGCCGCGATGCATCGCCAGACGCGGATGAGTATCGCCGCTGAGAAAAATAAAAGGATACGATTTATCGTCGCGTAACAGCACGTTGTAACGTGGCTGGTACAGCTTAATATAGTTGTGCTCAAGCAGCAGCGCTTCCGTCTCGGTGTGGGTGACGGTCACGTCGATTTGCGCGATCAGCGCTACCAGCGCTTCCGTTTTACGCGACGCAAGGTTGCTGCGGAAGTAGCTACTGAGCCGCTTTTTCAGATCTTTGGCTTTGCCAACATAGATGACGGTTCCGCCAGCATCATACATCCGATACACACCGGGCTGGCTGGTCACCGTTTTCAGGAAAGCTTTTGCGTCAAAAACATCACTCACTGGCTTGCTAACGACTCCGCATTACACAGGCCATGGCGAATTGCCAGGTGGGTCAGCTCGACATCGCCATGAATGTTTAATTTACTGAACATCCGATAGCGGTAGCTGTTAACCGTTTTAGGACTCAGATTTAGCTGCTCTGAGATCTCATTCACCTTCTGACCTTTGGTGATCATCAGCATAATCTGCAATTCGCGTTCAGACAAACTGGCAAACGGCGATTCTGTCTTTTCGGGTTCAATCTGACTTAACGCCATTTGCTGGGCAATATCGGAGGCAATATAGCGCTGCCCGGACGCGACGCAGCGGATGGCATTCACCACTTCCTGCGGCGCGGCGCCTTTACTGAGATAGCCTGCCGCGCCCGCCTGCATGACCTTGGCAGGTAAAGGATTCTCGGTATGCACGGTCAACATGATCACTTTGGTGCCCGCCACGGAGCGCGCGATTTTGCGCGTCGCTTCAAGACCACCGATCCCAGGCATGTTCATGTCCATCAGGACGACATCTGCGGAATTAGCCCGGCACCACTTGACGGCGTCCTCGCCGCAGCAGGCTTCGCCAGCGACTTTAATCCCTTTTATATCTTCCAGAATGCGTCGTATCCCTGCGCGCACCAGTTCGTGGTCATCAACAAGAAGAACGTTGATCAAAGGAATAATCTCCAGAATGAGGGATAACGCTACTGATACTTTATCTCCCACATATTACCGGGTTTTATTGCTATTTTAAAAGGCAAAAAAATGCCCTCGCCTCGATTTGGCTCTCATTTATGGCAATGTCTGTGCACACTAAGTGGAAAGTCATTGAGAACAGTCAGTTGCCCGGCTCTTATTTTTTAACAATACTCATACAGAAGGCACAAAAAATACAACAGATTACGTAGCGTATAAATACGAAGCAAAATATGTAACAATTATTAACGAGCTAAATAGATCGGGGAAATTATTGGCTTGCCGACGGCTATTACGTATTATCCGAAGCATAAAAACATTCACAGCTCAGATGAGAGAACAGAAATTAAGCACACCTTTTTTTTCTGTCGCTTGTGGTATACTGCGCGGCCTTCACATTGACTAGAGCGCAATAGCGCAGCGAGTAAACGAGGATATCGATGAGCACACCAGATTTTTCCACTGCAGAAAATAAGCAGGAACTGGCGCAGGAAGTCTCCTGCCTGAAAGCGATGATTACGCTGATGCTGCAGGCGATGGGCCAGGCGGATGCGGGGCGCGTGATTATTAAAATGGAAAAGCAGATTTCACAGATGGAAGATGAGGCTCAGGCCGCCGTATTCTCCAGCACCGTTAAGCAGATTAAACAAGCCTATCGGCAGTAATCCTGTGCCGGCTGAAAGTATCACTGACAGCCGGTATCACGTCTGACACGCAGAACGGCAGGCGCATTCAGATTAGCCCTGTCGCCACGGCGTAGCAGGCAATTTGCGTTTTATTCGGCGCATTAAATTTCCGCTGCATATTCTTCTGATGGAAATTCACCGTATTTTCCGAAATCGAGAGAATCATCGCCACCTCCGCCGAAGTCTTTCCTTCCGCCGTCCATTTGAGGATTTCCAGTTCGCGGCGGCTGAACTTCATCTCCGGCGGCATCACCATCTCATCTTCCAGACGCAGCAGCGTCAGCAAGCTTAGTTCAGTCAGCGTTCGCAGACGCAGCTCAAGCTCATCTTCAGGGTAACCGCCCGGCAGACGATTGTTCGCGGAGACAGAGAGAAATCCCTGAGCATGGTTTGGCAACGTCAGGCACTGCGTCACCCCCTTTTGCAGACCATGGTCACGCGCCCCGTCCCACAGTGCCGGCGCATCACGAAACAGGCTGTCGTTCCATGGCAGATGGCCACGCATAAAATTCTCCGGCCGTAACACAGGATCTATCGCGAAATAATTTTCTGCCTGATAGTGCGACATCCATGCGCGGGGGTAAGTCGACTGGAACGTAACGCGGGGGCGGGTGAAAGGCACCGGGTGGCGCACACAAAGCGTGTAGTAATCATATTCCAGCGCTTCGGTTTCACGTTGCAGGAGATTATAAACCTCCTCGCCGGTGGCCATGGACTGAAATTGGTGCAGCATATCCCGCCGCCAGCTGAAAAAATCATTGTCCCTCATAGCTGTGCAAATAACTCCTGATTGATAATCATTATTATAAATACAGAAAACTAACACATAAATCTTATTTATATGTATAAAATATCGTAGCTGTCGCATTTATTAGTCTGAAGGCTTGCCATTTTCCCGCTCGCCGCACAGAAACATAGCGTTTTTCTCCCATCATGTTCTACACCCTGCCAAGGGCGATGGGAAGCGGTGTATACGGCCGTGGGAGTCAATAGCGCAAAGACGTGTCGCGGGGGCGTTACCCCGCCGCGAGAGTGGGCTAAACGCGGCGGCTCCCGCGAAGCTGAGCCGCCGCGCCAGCACAAGCTTTACTGCATCAGGAATTTTTCAAGGAACTGACGGGTACGCGGCTGCTGGGGCGAAGCGAACAACGCTTTTGCCTCGCCTTGTTCGACAATGCGTCCCTGATCCATAAATATCGCCCGATCGGCTACGTCGCGGGCGAAACTCATTTCATGGGTCACGATCACCATGGTGCGTTTTTCCTGCGCCAGCTGACGGATGGTGTTGAGCACCTCCCCCACCAGCTCAGGATCGAGGGCCGAGGTGGGTTCATCAAACAGGATCACGTCCGGACGCATAGCCAGCGCGCGGGCAATAGCCACTCGCTGCTGCTGCCCGCCGGAGAGACGGCGCGGATAGCTATTCTCTTTTCCGCTGAGCCCCACCTTCGCCAGCAGTTCGCGCGCCCGCGCCATGGACTCCTGCTTATCTTCACCTTTTACGATGACCGGCCCTTCAATAATGTTCTCCAGCACCGTACGGTGGGGAAACAGATTAAAGTTCTGGAAGACAAAGCCGACGTGCTGGCGCAGCTGGCGAATGAGCCCTTTCTGCGGCCCGAGGCTACGACCGGCGTCGATCGTCACATCGCCGACGCGGATTGTGCCGCTCTCCGGTTGCTCCAGCAGGTTGATGCTACGCAGCAGGGTGGTTTTGCCCGAGCCGCTGGGGCCGATGATCGCCACCACTTCCCCTTTCTGTACCTCCAGGTCGATACCATGGAGCACCGTCTGGCCATGGAATTTTTTTACCAGGCTTTTCACTTCTATCGCACTCATTTCGGATCACGCTCCTGGCGGTTCAGCTGGTTTTCAAAATAATTCTGCAGCGAGGAGAGCACTGTCGCCATTACCCAGTAGATCAGGGAGGCCGCCAGATACATGGTGAAGACCTCCAGGGTTCGCGAGGTGATTAGCTGCGCCTGACGGAACAGCTCCGGCACCTGGATCGTTGCCGCCAGCGAGGTATCTTTTACCAGGCTGATAAAACTGTTCGACAGCGGCGGCAAAGCGACCCGCGCCGCCTGGGGTAAAACGGCCCGACGCATCGTCTGCCAGGGCGTCATACCGATACTGGCCGCCGCTTCCCATTGCCCTTTATCAATCGAGGCGATGGCCGCGCGCAGCGTTTCCGCCGCATAGGCCGCAGTATTCAACGACAGGCCGATCATCGCCGCCGGGATCGGGTCAAGCTCAATGCCGAACTGCGGCAAGCCGTAGTAGATCATAAACAGCTGGGCGATAAGCGGCGTGCCGCGGAAAATGGAGATATACATGCGCGCCAGCCATTTTACCGGCCAGACTGGCGACATGCGCATCAGCGCCAGGATAAAGCCCAGCACCAGGCCGAAAAACATCCCGCCAATGCTCAGCTGCAGCGTAAAGACGGCCCCTTTCAGCAGAAAAGGGGCGGAATCAATGACCAGTTGGATACTTTCTTGCATGCTGTCGTTTCTGTATTAGAGGTGAGGATGATAGGCAAACAGCGCCGGCGCTCCGCCGGTGTGGACGAACAGTATCGGCCCTTCATCCTTAAAGCGCTTCTGCGTGATGCCGTCGATAAGCCCGGCCATCGCTTTGCCGGTATAGACCGGGTCGAGCAAAATACCTTCCAGCTGCGCCAGCAGCTTCACGGCGGCCATCCCATCTTCGTTTGGCGTACCGTATCCTGGGGCAAAGTAGTCATCCCACAGTATAATTTCAGCCTTCGCCTGTAGCTCGAGACTGTTGGCCACGGCCTGCTGCAGCGCCTCCACTTTCGGCAACTGGTCAGCGACCGAGCGCGACACGGTCACCCCAATCAGTTCCGCCTGCGGCATCAGCTGTTCAAGGCCGACCGCCAATCCGGCATGGGTGCCGGCGCTGCCGGAGGCGACCACGACTGACGAGATCGCCACCGCGTCTTCGCACTGCTGGCTGATTTCCAGTGCGCTTTCCACATAGCCTAACGCGCCGAGGGCATTAGAGCCGCCGACCGGAATAACATACGGACGATACCCCTGCGCCTCAATGCGGGTCGCCAGCTCATCGAGCTGGGCGGCGGGATCGGTCAGGGCATCACACATCTCAACCTGGGTGTTAAAGAGATCCAGCAGCAGACGGTTGCCATTGCTCAGATAGTTCTCCGCCCGGGTGCCGATGGGATTTTCCAGTAGCGCCACGCAATGCAGTCCCAGTTTCGCAGCGACTGCCGCCGTCTGACGCACATGGTTAGACTGGATCGCGCCGGCGGTGATTAAGGTATCCGCGCCCTCGCGCAGCGCATCGGCGGCGAGAAACTCCAGCTTACGCAGTTTGTTGCCCCCCATCGCCAGCGGCGTCGTATCATCACGTTTAATAAAAATTTCGCGCCCAAGGTGATCGGACAGACGCGGGAGATACTCCAGCGGCGTCGGCGCGCCGATCAATTCCAGGCGCGGAAAGCGGGTTAAGTTTTGCAGTGACATGGCCCCTCCTGACTCAGTTATGCTTCATTATGCACACAGTTACGCGCTAAATAAAAAAAGGCGCTTCCAGGAGCGCCTTTTTTCACCGCTGTCCGTTATTTCGTCACGTCAGCGCCAAACCATTTCTCGGACAGCGCCTTCAGGCTGCCATCTTTCTGCATGTCTGCAATCGCGCCATCTACCGCTTTCAGCAGGTCGTCGTTGCCTTTACGCAGCGCAACGCCAGCTTCCTGACGAGAGAAGGCTTCGCCGGTTACCGCCAGCGTATTGTTGGTTTTCTTCACCAGATCCAACGCCGCCAGACGGTCTACCAGAATGGCGTCAATACGGCCTACACGCAGATCCTGGTATTTGGTGGGATCGTCATCATAGGTACGGACATCCACGCCCTGGACATTCTGACGCAGCCACTCTTCATAGTTAGTGCCCAGTCCGACGCCCACTTTCTTGCCTTTCAGATCCGCCGCGGTTTTAATCGCGCCTTCGTTACCCTTCTTCACCAGCGCCTGCACGCCGGAGACGGTATATGGGGTGGAGAAATCGTATTTCTTCTTACGTTCGTCAGAGATAGTGACCTGGTTAATCACCACGTCGATACGCTTGGAGTCCAGCGAGGCCAGCATACCGTCCCACTTGGTCGGTTTGAGATCGGCCTTCACGCCAAGATGTTTCGCCAGTTCGTTAGCGAATTCCACTTCAAACCCGGTCAGCTTGCCGTCATCCCCCTGGAAACTAAAGGGAGGGTAGGTGCCTTCGAGGCCCACGCGTAGGGTGCCGCGCTCTTTAATCTGATTGAGCAGGTTTTCCGCCGCAAAAGTTTTCACGCTAACGCCAGCCATCAAAACAACGGCCACCGCGCCCATCATCGCCTGACGACCCAGAAGTGCTAATTTCATAGATACCCCGAAGGTTAGGATTTTCCTGTAGTGTAAGGCGCTTAACGCCCTGACACCAACATCGTTACGCTACATCTTATGCAAATTTATTATATATGATCCGCTTTAGGGTATAGCGAAAATCAGGGCTTTCCTCACCCTTTTTGCTGGATATCTCCCATACTGCAAAGGTCAGCCTGTTGACGTCTGGAGCATGGAAGATGAAAAACCCCACCTTATTGCAATGTTTTCACTGGTACTACCCCACCGGCGGCGAGCTGTGGCCTGAGGTCGAAGCGCTGGCGCCCAGCCTGAATGAAATCGGCATCAATATGGTCTGGTTGCCACCCGCCTACAAAGGCGCCTCGGGCGGTTACTCCGTCGGCTATGATACCTACGATCTCTTTGACCTCGGCGAGTTTGATCAAAAAGGGTCTGTCGCCACCAAATATGGCGACAAAGCGCAGTTGCTGGCGGCGATCAACGCCCTGAAGGAGCACAATATCGCCGTGCTGCTGGATGTGGTGGTCAACCATAAAATGGGCGCTGATGAAAAAGAGGCTCTGCGCGTTCAGCGCGTCGATGAGCAGGATCGTACGCAAATTGACGAGGAGATCATTGAGTGCGAGGCATGGACGCGCTACACCTTCCCGGTGCGCGCCGGACAGTATTCGCAGTTTGTCTGGGACTACAAATGTTTTAGCGGCATTGACCACATCGAGAACCCGACGGAAGACGGTGTGTTTAAAATCGTCAACGATTACACCGGCGAAGGCTGGAATGAACAGGTCGATGATGAGCTCGGCAACTTTGACTATCTGATGGGCGCCAATATCGATTTCCGCAATCATGCAGTGACCGAGGAGATCAAATACTGGGCGCGCTGGGTAATGGAGCAGACCGGCTGCGACGGTTTTCGTCTTGACGCGGTCAAGCATATCCCCGCCTGGTTTTATAAAGCGTGGATCGAGCATGTTCAGGAGGTGGCCCCGCAGCCGCTGTTTATTGTAGCGGAATACTGGTCCCATGAAGTGGAGAAGCTCCAGCAGTATATCGACCTGGTCGAGGGCAAAACGATGCTGTTTGATGCCCCACTGCAGATGAAATTTCATGAAGCGTCGCGCCAGGGCCGCGATTATGACATGAGCCAGATTTTCAGCGGGACGCTGGTCGAAGCCGACCCTTTCCATGCCGTCACTCTGGTCACCAATCATGATACGCAGCCGCTGCAGGCCCTCGAGGCGCCGGTTGAACCCTGGTTCAAGCCCCTCGCCTATGCGCTGATCCTGCTGCGGGAGAATGGCGTGCCCTCGGTCTTTTATGCCGATCTCTTCGGCGCTTCCTATGAGGATACCGGCGGCGACGGAGAGACATATGCCATTGAGATGCCCGTTATCGAACAACTCCACGAGCTGATCGACGCCCGTCAGCGTTTTGCCCATGGCGTGCAAACCCTTTGGTTCGATCATCCTAACTGCATCGCCTTTAGTCGTAGCGGTACTGACGACGATCCAGGCTGCGTGGTGATCATGTCCAATGGCGATGAGGGCGAAAAGGCGCTGACGCTGGGCGAAAACTATGGCAACAAACGCTGGCGGGATTTTCTCGGTAACCGGGAAGAGATTGTCGAAACCGATGGCGAAGGCTGCGCGACCTTTACATGTAACGGGGGGAGCGTGAGCGTGTGGGTGTTAGAGGAGGTATTGTAGTCCTCTGACGCCGGGCGGGCCAGCTATGGCCCGCCAAAATCTCAGCGCGTGGAGGCCGGCGCGCTGACGGGCCCCGTCGCTCGCGCTTTGGCCCACGCCTTCTCGCACTCCGGAGTGAGACGTTCAACACGGGACAACGTCATCCGATCGTAGGAGATCGTGTTGCCCTCGCGCTCGACAGGATAGATGTCCAGGGAAGCGGTCACGTTGTAGATCTCACTGTCACGATTCATCAGTTTCCCCGGCTGCGCAATCACGCGCTGCCACTGGCGGCAGTCGAAGGTGTCCCCTTCTTTGGTGACAATCAGGCTGGCAATGGCGTCAGGACTCATCATCGCGCTCTGCGGCCCTTTCGTTTGCCAGAAACCTGCAAGGCCAGCCGGCGCCGGCGCTTTAACGACGTCCTCATAACGATCAACCTGTACGCAACCGGCCAGCGCCACCACCATGCCAGCAAAAAATAACTTTTTCATCATTCATCCCACAAGCCGATAAAAAAGTATTGTGGCATTAAAGCGTTAAGCCTTCCACCCCCACCGCAAAGGGATAAGCGAGCAAGCCAGCAACCGCTAACGTGGGTTTCATTTGAAGTAAGGAAATTCTGAAAGTAAAAGAATACTGGGCGCGTAACCATAGCATCTATGGGCACTTTTTGTTTTTAATTCGGTCACACTACCGGTTCTTGACTTTACTTTAAGAGTTTTCCTGGCAAATTATATGCATAGATGCGGAATAGTTTAATGGAGCTAATGGGTTCTTTCTAAACCTACTATTATTATCGCCCGCAAGGACTGCTTCGCACAGCCAGTGCGAAGTGTATATCGTTACGTGTTGATTGAGGATGGGTCATGTCAACGATGATTATGGATTTGTGCAGCTATACCCGGTTGGGATTGACGGGATATCTGACCAGTCGGGGAATTAAAAAACAGGAAATCGTTGAGGTCAACAGTGCTGCGGATCTGCAGAAACACTGTACGTCGTGTTGCCCGGCGGTGGTGTTTCTGAATGAAGACTGTTTCGTGCATGATGATGAAAGTAATGGCATTATTCGCCAGATCATTACGCAAAACCCGGCGACGCTGTTTGTTATCTTTATGTCGCTGGCGAACATCCATTTTGACCGCTATTTGCGGGTACGGAAGAATCTGCTAATCAGTTCAAAATCGATAACCCCAAAAGACCTTGATGTTATTCTGGTTAATTATCTTAAATACAAAAACACCAGTGTAGGCCAGTTAACTTTACCGACATTGTCACTGAGTAAAACAGAATCAAATATGCTGCAAATGTGGATGGCCGGGCATGGTACTTCGCAAATCTCAACGCAAATGAACATCAAAGCGAAGACGGTATCGTCGCATAAAGGCAATATTAAAAAGAAAATACAAACGCATAATAAGCAGGTGATTTATCATATCGTTCGGCTGACCGAAAACATCACCTCCGGTATTCAGGTAAATATGCGCTGAAACAAACTGGCGGCGCTCCCGCCAGTTCAGTTTTACGAGACCTCTTTTTCCACGAAAATCCCATCCGGGTGGCCTATTTCATTAAAAAACCAGATCCCCAGAGGATAGTCTTCCAGTGAAACCAGATACATCGTTCCTTCACTAAACGACTCAATCGCCAGCACTACCCCCGATCGACGTGGGCCACCGTCGGTCTTCACCGTGACACGATCGTTCACCTGCATAATCATCTCCTCTATATTTTCAGCCAGTGTAGAACAAAACCACGCAACTCGCAGCGTCGCGGCACGTGACTGGCGCTTTTTTAGACCGACTATACTTAGAGAGGCTTGAGCAACGCTCAGCGAGGGGGGTAATGATGAAGCACCAATTAACAGGCCAGACCGGGGACGACCTTGATGTCAACGTAGATGCCCTGCTGGCGGCAATTAATGAGATCAGCGAAAGCGAAGTCCATCGCACGCTGGACGACCCGCAGCGCGCCAGCATCGATGGCCGCGGGTCACATACCTGGCGTGAGCTGGCGGAGGCATTCGAACTCGATATTCACGATTTCAGCGCCAGTGAAGCCAACCGTTAGCGGCAGGCGAAAAAAATCCCGACTCGCAGGAGTCGGGATCAAACTTGCTAATGCAAGAAGCACTTGAAAATTCGTTACACCGGGAAATCCGATGCGTTGAAACATTATCCTCAATTATTTTGCATGACAAGAGATATTCATGACGCAAAATATTGAGAATGTTGGCGCTTGATGACTTATCGGGCTGCAAGGCTGATGTGAGAAGGCTTAGCCGCAAACCGGTTTCATTCGATAGCGCGATCGCCTGCGATCACTTTAAGATAATTCTCATTTTGCCAATCGGCATCGAAACGTTTTACTCACGCTGCGCTGCGAAAACAGACCTGGTTACGCCCATTTTGCTTGGCCAGATAGAGTCGCCCATCGGCCACCGACTGCAGCGCTTCAAACTGATACTCCCCCCGCTCTTCGCTGGCGCTCACCCCTAACGAGGCGCTAACCCGCAGCGTCACGTTGTTATGCAAAAAGACTTCCCGTCCCTGGATACGCTGGCGCAATCGCTCCGCCACCGCCGCCGCTTCCTGCAGGGTGGTATTCGGCATCACGATACAAAACTCTTCTCCGCCCACTCTGCCCAGCAGATCGCCCTGCCGAACCGCGCTGGACAGCGTACTGGCCACCATCGACAGCACCCTGTCCCCCGCCTGATGACCATAGCGATCGTTGATGTGCTTAAAATGATCCAGATCGAGCTGGATCACCGCCAGCGGCCGTCCGCTGCGCTGGCAGTCGCTGGCTACCGCCATCGCCTGTTCAAACAGCGCCCCGCGATTGAGCAGGCGGGTCAAGGCATCGTGCCATGCCTGCCACTCCAGAGAGGTTTGCAGAACGCTCATGTTGCGGACCATGCGGCGGATCACCAGCCAGGAGAGCAACAGCATCAAGGTGAAGAGGACCCACATCAGGGTCAGGGCGATGGTGATGGTGCCAAAGTTCCCGCGGACGCCTTCCCGCAGAGTGTGGATCCGCAGCAGCACGCCGTCAAAATTGCGCAGTTTGGCCCAGCTGATATAGCGCGTCAGCAGACGCAGCCCTCCCTGGTTATCATGGACAAACGCGCGGCTCAGCAGCTCCTGCTCGCGCGGCGACAGCAGGGTCAGGACATTCCCCGGCGCGGAAGAAGCCAGCAGGTTCAAATGGCTATCATAAAGTTGGTACTCTCCCTCTTGTCCCCCCTGCATGGCGCTAACCAAAAACGCTTTGATTTCACTGACTGAGAAATCCATCGCCAGCACGCCGCGCCAGTAACCGGCAAAATCCAACGGTATCGAAGCGGTGACCACCTGCTCTTCCAGCTGCGGGTCATCGTCAGGAAAGGTTTGCCAGATAACGCCTCGCCCCGGATTATTTCGCTGGGTCTGGCGGGTAAACCACGGAGCGCCGAGGGCTTGGGAATAGTGCGTTATCACCTGCGACTCATCCCGCAGCGGCAGGGTCGAGGTAAAAAAGCCGCTACGAGAGATATACTGCATCCGCTCGGCGAAATCGCGATCGTGCTGCGTCAGATTTAGCAGATAACCCAGCTCGAGCGTCGCCATTAGTTCATCAGCCGCCAGCGGATCGTCCACCAGCAGGATAGGGTTGTGACCAGCGACGCTGCCTGAGATGCCAAACACCGGCAGCGTACGCCGATTCGGTAGCGCCACCCGCCAGGCCTGCTGATGGCGCTGGCTCAGATAGCGTTGGCTGGCCTTACGCAATACATCGATATCAAGCGGCTGTTCGAGCGCCGCCTGCATCCCATGGCGAAAAAACATCATTCTGTCGATGTTGAACTGCAACAGCCCATCCATTTCATGAGCGACGTTAGCCAGATTGTTACGCTGGTTGGCCACGTAGGCCTCTTCCAGAACATTGATTTCACGCCAGATCAGCAGCGTGGAGAAAAACAGCACTGCGATAAAACAAGCGTTAACCACATGCGCCGGGCGAGCCAGGTGGTAGCACTTTTTTAACTTCAACCGCAGTGGCTTATCCATCTTTCTCTCGCAGTACGTTGCGCAAACCTCGCGGCGTCAGCGCCCCGGTCTCTGTCGATACCCGGGGCGTTTTCAGGGTAGAACACGCGGCGCCGTTACGCTGCGTTTCGCCATGCTACTTTCCAGCGCCACGCAGGCTGCTCACCGCCTTAACGCCCGCCAGCACCACCGCGCCGATGATAAAACCCAGCACCAGGTTGGCGACGACCGGCAGCGTGGAGGCCATCACCCCACCCAACCCCGCGCTCCAGTGCTCGATGGCATGATGCAGCGGCGCAATACCGTGAACGACTATCCCCCCGCCGACGAGGAACATGGCCAGCGTCCCGACGATGGACAACACCTTCATCAGGCGGGGAGCGACGGCCAGGAGCCCTTTACCCAGCCACTGCGCCAGCGCACTACGTTTTTCCGCCAGCCAGTAACCCATGTCGTCCAGCTTGACGATCACCCCCACCAGGCCATACACCCCGATAGTGACCAGAATCGCAATCCCCGAAAGAATAAGGATCTGGTTAAGCAGCGGAGCTTCCGCCACGATGCCGAGGGTAATGGCGACAATTTCCGCGGACAAAATAAAATCGGTGCGAATCGCGCCTTTTACTTTGTCACGCTCAAAGGCCAGCGGATCGCGCTCCGCCAGCGCGGCGAGACGCTGCTGCCGCCGTTCAGGATCCTCTTTGTGTTTCCGCGCTTCCAGACTGTGCAGTACCTTCTCCACCCCTTCGAAACAGAGAAACGCGCCGCCCAGCATCAACAATGGCGTAATCGCCCAGGGGATGAAGGCGCTGATCAACAAAGCCAGTGGCACGAGGATCACCTTATTAACGAACGACCCTTTCGCCACTCCCCAGACCACGGGCAACTCGCGATTCGCCCGCACGCCGGTAACCTGTTGGGCATTGAGAGACAAATCGTCGCCCAGCACCCCCGCCGTTTTTTTCGCCGCTACCTTGCCCATCACGGAAATATCGTCCAGCAGCGTGGCGATATCATCAAGTAATGTTAAAAGACTACTTCCTGCCAAAATGATTTTCCTTCTCTTTTCATCAATGTCTCCCTCGAGTATGCGTTAAAAAACGGCCGGTGCCCAAGGTACAATTAGTCAATATAAATTTAACAACCTGACGCAAATTAACCACTCGCCAGCACGATAGTTTTCACGTTTACTATATGTCCCCTTTCTATCTCTGCACCGTCGTGAGGAAGTATGTCTACCCGTCAGCTTTTACCGCTCATCGGGGCGCTGTTTGCGCTGTATATCATCTGGGGCTCTACCTATTTCGCTATCGCCGTCGGGGTCGCCAGCTGGCCGCCGCTAATGATGGCCGGCATTCGTTTTCTCGCTGCCGGCGTGCTGTTGCTGGGGTGGTTACTGGCCACCGGCCATAAGCTACCGGCGCGTCGTCCGCTGCTTAACGCTGCGCTGATCGGCGTGTTGCTGCTTGCGGTTGGCAACGGCTTCGTGACGCTGGCTGAACATCAGCACGTCCCCTCCGGCATCGCGGCGGTGATGGTCGCCACCGTACCGCTGTTCACCTTATGCTTCAGCCGCTTTTTCGGCATCGCCACCCGTAAACTGGAGTGGCTGGGCATTGCCATTGGCCTTGCGGGTATCGTGATGCTCAACAGCGGAGGCAACCTGAACGGCAACCCCTGGGGCGCACTGCTGATCCTGATTGGTTCCCTAAGCTGGGCCTTCGGCTCGGTTTACGGTTCGCGAATCGTACTGCCGACCGGCATGATGGCGGGGGCAATCGAGATGCTCGCCGCCGGGATCGTCCTGCTGGCGGCCTCATGGCTGAGCGGTGAAACCTTATCCCGCGTCCCTTCCTGGTCCGGGATCGCCGCCCTGGCCTATCTGGCCATCTTTGGCTCGCTGATCGCCATTAACGCCTACATGTTTTTAATCCGCAATGTCACCCCGGCGGTCGCTACCAGCTACGCCTATGTTAATCCGGTGGTCGCGGTGCTCCTCGGTACTGGGTTCGGCGGCGAGAGCCTGTCGCTCATTGAGTGGCTGGCGCTGGCGGTGATTATTTTCGCCGTAGTGCTGGTGACGCTGGGGAAATATCTCTTCCCCGTCCGCAGCGAGGCTACTCCTTGTAAGGCGTCGAAGTAGTCGTCAGTTCGCGGATCCCCTGCGTATCGATCTGCGCGTCGTGTCCGGCGCCGCAGATCCACTCTTCCAGACGCTCGGTGAGCGCCGCATCACTCAGCCTAAGGCGCCCGCGCAGGGCGCATTCCCAGATGATAAGCACCCGCCAGCCCTGCTCAGCCAGCTGTTGCCGGTCGCGGGCGTCGCGCGCCACGTTACCGGCGATTTTGTCCAGCCAGAATGCCGTGCGGGTGGCCGGCACCTTAAACAGATAGCAGTCATGGTGATGCCAGAAACAGCCGTGAGTAAAGATAACGCAGCGGTAGTCGGGTAAAGTGAAATCGGGACGTCCCGGCAGCGCGCGATCCTGGGCGACAAAGGTGAATCCCGCCCCGGTCAGCAGCGCCGCTATCCGCTTTTCGATCGCCGTATCGCGCGTGGCGATCGCCCGCATATTTTTACTGCGCGTCGCTTTATCGTGAACATCCGCCATCATTATCATCCGCTTCACGGCGCGCCACCGCCTGAGCGATGCGCGGCGCCAGGAGTTTCGCCACCGCGGCGAAGACCGGAACCACCACCGAGTTGCCAAACTGACGATAGGCCTGCGTATCCGATACCGGGATGCGAAAACGCGCCCCCTGCGGGGATTCAAAGCCCATCAGCCGGGCGCATTCGCGCGGCGTCAACCGGCGAGGCCGCCGCTGTTGATTCAGCGGATCGTCAAAATGCTTCTCACCGAGCGGCCGGTCCCAGCCGCGATCGACGAGAATTTCGGCACCATCTTTATAGTAGCGGGCAGAAAGCGTCCGGGCCACGCTGTGGGGATTGGCGGGGTCAACCAGGCCATAACCAAAGCCATTGCCCCGCGCCTGATGCTTGCGGGCATAACGATAAAGATATTTCCACAGCACCGGCGTAAGAATAAATTTCGCATCGACCGTCGGCTCCAGCAGCTCGCCAAATGTTGGCCGCACCGCCGGGTACTGCGCCGCGATGTCGCGCAGCGTAAATCCAGCATGCAGCTGCAGATCGCGACGGAAACCCACCAGCACGATGCGCTCCCGGTGCTGAGGCAAGAAATGGCGCCCGTCAATCACCTTCGGGTCATCCGGCCCGGTATGCCCCGCGTCAGCTACTTCATATCCCAGCTCATCCAGCGTCTGCATGATGATACGGAAGGTGCGCCCCTGATCGTGGCTTTTGAGGTTTTTGACATTCTCCAGCACAAAAATCGCTGGCTGACGAGCCGCGATAATTCTCACCACGTCAAAAAACAGCGTTCCCTGGGTTTCGCAGGCAAAGCCATGCGCACGGCCCATCGCATTTTTCTTAGAGACGCCGGCAAGCGAGAAAGGCTGGCAGGGGAAGCCAGCCAGCAGCACATCATGCTGAGGGATAGATTCACGAATATGCCGCGCCGCCTCCTCGTCGCTAACGTCAGAACGTTGGCTGAGGGTAATATCGCGGATATCTTCATTAAAACGGTGCTGCTGCGGATCACAGTACCAGTTGGCCTTATAGGTGCGTACCGCGTGCTTGTTCCACTCGCTGGTGAAAACGCACTGCCCGCCGATGGCTTCAAAACCACTGCGGATCCCGCCAATACCGGCAAACAGATCGATAAAACGGAACCCATAGTGCGGATGATGGGCCGGCGGCGAAGGCAGGAGCGTCGCCAGATGAGCAACTTCCTGCGGGCGCAAACGCTCCGCCACGCGGCCAAGCGCCACCACGCGCTTGAGGATCGCCGCGCTCCAGTGCTGTTCGCCGACGCTCACCAGTTCGGCAACCAGCGTTTTTACATCGTAGATCGTCATCAGCTGACGCAGCAGCGCCTCAGCGTCTTCCCCGGCCTGTTCAGCCAACGACAACGACCTGTGTTCCTTGCTTAACTTTTGCGGCATATCCTCAACCAACGCGGACGATTTTGGCAGAGAGTACCATAAATCACCGGTCGGTTGACGCCTGCGGTGCAAAGCGGCGCAAAACCGCTTCATCCAGCGCCAGCGGCTCCCCCTGCAGCTCCGCGCTGAGCTTAGCCATAAATTCGACGAGAAAACGGGCATTATGCTGCGCCATCGCTTTCCCCTTGTCAGTTTGCATGGTTTCCGGCAGGCGCAGAAGTTTGCACTGGAAATGGTCGAGGGCATATTTGCGGTCATCCAGCGCCCGCCGATCAGCAAAAGGATCTTCGGCATCAAACAAGATGGTATTCAGGGCGCCGGCGACAGCGAAGACCCTCGCCAGACCAATGGCTCCCAGCGACTCGAGTCGATCGGCATCCTGAACTATTTTCGCCTCCAGCGTGCGCGGTGGGATCGCCGCGCTGAAGCTGTGCGCCTCGATGGCATGGCTGACCGCCGGGTAACGATCCGCAGGAAAATCAGCAAAGGCCGACTGCAGAATGGCGAGGGTTTTCTCGGCGGCCATCATCGAGGATCGACTTCGCTCCGGATGATTTTTTGGCAAGCTGACGATGTCATGAAAATAGCAGGCCGTGAGGAGTACCAGCCGGTCGACTTCCTCCCCCGCGGCCAGCTGAGTGGCGGTCGCCCAGACGCGACGAAAATGGGACAGATCGTGTGCGGCGTCATCCTGCGCATGGTGCGTCAGTATCCAGCGCTCAAATCGTTGCTGCCAGTCAACCAGGTCCATAGGCTTTCCTTTATCTGAGGGTCAGCCTCGAGCATAGCAATTTTAGCGCTGATGATCCTGCTCGCCGCGGGATGGACGCGTATACCAGACGACCGCGCCGAGAATAGAGCCAATGCCGCCGAGGACCAGCATACCCAACAGGGCGCCAAGCCATTTCCCGGCCGTTGTTCCAAAATCACCCTCCACGCTGGCGCCGGGAACGCTGTGAATTTTTCCCACTACCCACCAGTAACGCACAATGACCCAGACACAATATCCGCAAAAAGCATACAACGCCCAGAGCGCAAGTTTCCCTCCCGGGCTGCGTTTTGCCTGCTCTTCCATCTCATTCCTCTCCGTGACACAACAGACTATTGTCACTTAAAACGTGACACGCATCACATTATACCGCTAACCTGCGTCACAGGCAGCAGTTTCATCTTCGTCTTCTGCGCCTTCTCGCGACTTATGCTGCCAATGCGCACAGGCTGAAGAGATGTCCTTATTATCTCCCGTACGCTTAAAGCTATTCATTCCTTAATTATCGCAAGCTGGGTTGATAATCCCCTGGATATTTACATTCACACAAAATAAATTCCCATAATGAATAATGTGCTTGGTTATTATTTGTGCAATTTATTTCATAAAATTAACAACGACATACAAAATATACAATAAAGCATTGCTATATAAGAAAATAATAAATCTTGCACAAACATCCAAATATAATATAAAGAACCACTTAGAAATATTTTGAAATGTTTAACATTATTTATTTACATATTTTATTTTAAATAAAGATGAACTTAGTCGTTAGTATCGGATAGTCATTCCGGAGGGATTGTCATAATTCATAGAAATTATTATTAAAAGGGAATATATAATGAAAAGAAAAGTACTGGCACTCATGGTTCCGGCATTATTAATGGCTAGCGCCGCTAATGCCGCCGAAATCTATAACAAAAACGGTAATAAACTGGACCTCTACGGGAAAGTTGACGGCCTGCATTACTTCTCTGACGACGCTTCAGAGGACGGCGACCAGACCTATGTTCGCTTTGGTCTGAAAGGCGAAACGCAGATTACTTCCGAGTTAACCGGCTACGGTCAGTGGGAATATAACATTCAGGCGAACACTAGCGAAAAAGAAGGCGCGAATTCCTGGACCCGTCTCGGCTTTGCCGGCCTGAAGTTTGCCGACTGCGGGTCGCTGGACTATGGCCGTAACTACGGCGTGGTCTACGACATTGAATCCTGGACCGATATGCTGCCGGAATTCGGCGGCGATACCTACACCCAGACCGACGTTTACATGACCGGCCGTACTAACGGCGTGGCCACCTACCGTAACAGCGATTTCTTCGGCCTCGTCGACGGCCTGCATTTCGCCCTGCAGTATCAGGGTAATAATGAAAACGCCGGTTCTGGCGAAGGCACTAATAACGGTGGGAAACGTAAGCTGGCGCGGGAAAATGGCGACGGTTTTGGTATCTCCAGCTACTACGATCTCGATATGGGCATCAGCTTCGGGGCAGCGTATTCGTCTTCTGACCGTACCCATAACCAGCTGGCGGCCGCGCGTAGCAGCCAGCGTTATGCCAACGGCGATAAAGCCGATGCCTGGACCGTCGGCGCGAAATATGACGCCAATAACATCTATCTGGCCGCCATGTATGCTGAGACCCGCAACATGACCTTCTATGGCAACGATAGTTTTGGCGGAATTGCCAACAAAACGCAGAACTTCGAAGTGGTCGCGCAGTATCAGTTCGACGACTTTAATTTACCGCTGCGTCCGTCCGTCGCCTATCTGCAGTCGAAGGGTAAAGATCTCTACGCCTATTCTCGCTACGGCGACAAGGATCTGGTCAAGTATGTCGACGTGGGCATGACCTACTACTTCAACAAAAATATGTCCACCTATGTGGATTATAAAATCAACCTGCTGGATGAAGACGACCGCTTCTACAAAAACAGCGGTATCGCGACCGATGATATCGTCGCCCTCGGCCTGGTCTATCAGTTCTGATCCCCGTCAAAGCCCGCGTTCAGCGGGCTTTTTTATGTTCCCGCTCCGTTGAGATCACTCTTTTCGACATTGCCGCTTTCCAGGCGTACCTTCCCTCTTTATGATGCGTTTAAGCTCGTTCGGGCTAAAAGCGGCGATAAGGTGCCAAAAGGATAAAGCGCGCTACCGCGACTCTACGCTGAAACCAGGACGATGATGATGGTGATACCCCAGCGCAGGCGTTATACCTGAAGCTAACGGTGTTATTGAAGGGAAGGTTAGAGCAAGAAAAGTGGCGGAGAGAGGGGGATTTGAACCCCCGGTAGAGTTGCCCCTACTCCGGTTTTCGAGACCGGTCCGTTCAGCCGCTCCGGCATCTCTCCGCTGTGATGGTTGCTATAATGCCAGGATCTTTGGCATTTTAATAGCTCCCGTTTCGGTAATTGTGTTCAAGTGACGACTTTGCGAGCAATATGATGTTTAAATGGCCCTGGAAAGCAGATGATGAGTCCGGCAACGCAGAGATGCCCTGGGAGCAAGCGCTTGCCATTCCGGTTTTAGCCCATCTTTCGTCCGCTGAGCAGCACAAGCTCACGCAGATGGCTGCCCGTTTTTTACAGCAAAAGCGGCTGGTGGCATTGCAGGGGCTGGAGCTGACCCCGCTGCATCAGGCGCGCATTGCTATGCTCTTTTGTCTGCCGGTGCTTGAGCTGGGCATTGAGTGGCTGGATGGCTTCCATGAAGTGCTGATCTACCCTGCCCCTTTCATCGTCGATGATGAATGGGAGGATGATATTGGTCTGGTCCACAACCAGCGGGTGGTACAGTCGGGACAAAGCTGGCAACAGGGTCCTGTAGTGCTGAACTGGCTGGATATTCAAGACTCTTTTGATGCGTCAGGCTTTAACCTTGTGGTGCATGAAGTGGCGCATAAGCTTGATACGCGGAACGGCGACCGGGCCAGCGGCGTGCCGCTTATCCCGTTGCGTGAAGTTGCCGGCTGGGAGCACGATCTCCACGCCGCGATGAACAACATTCAGGATGAGATCGATCTGGTAGGCGAAAGCGCCGCCAGTATTGACGCCTATGCCGCCACCGATCCCGCAGAGTGCTTTGCTGTCCTCTCGGAATATTTTTTCAGTGCGCCTGAACTGTTCGCGCCTCGCTTCCCGGCCCTGTGGCAGCGTTTTTGCCACTTTTACCGCCAGGATCCGCTGGCGCGTAGACGTGAGAATGGCCTGCAGGACGAAGGCGATCGGCGCATTGTTCACTAAAACAACGTGTTGAGCTAAATTTAGCCATTTGAATCAGCAGGTTAATTTTAGTGTTGACACAAAAATGCGAGGCCAGTAGTATGCGCCTCGTTCACACGATTCCTCTGTAGTTCAGTCGGTAGAACGGCGGACTGTTAATCCGTATGTCACTGGTTCGAGTCCAGTCAGAGGAGCCAATTTTCTGTTTTCATGCATCCTTGCGAATCTTTATCTGATGTTGATTCAACAGGTTAGTGTGAAAACCCTTCTCGGTGCATTTTGATTTTACCCTACGCATCGGGAAAAATTGGTGGTCAAATCTGGGGTCAGGTTAGTTCGATAATGGAGTGACCCCCATATGTCCCTTACCGACGCAAAAATCCGCACCCTCAAGCCTTCTGATAAACCCTTTAAAGTCTCCGATTCCCACGGTCTGTATCTGCTGGTCAAGCCGGGTGGCTCCCGCCACTGGTATCTCAAATACCGTATTAGCGGTAAAGAATCCCGCATTGCGCTGGGTACCTATCCAGCCATCTCCCTGTCTGATGCGCGACAGCAACGTGAAGGTATCCGTAAAATGCTGGCGCTGAATATCAACCCGGTACAGCAGCGGGCTGCTGAACGTGGCTCACGAACACCGGAGAAAGTTTTTAAAAACGTGGCGCTGGCGTGGCATAAAAGTAACAGGAAATGGTCGCAGAACACCGCCGACCGTCTGCTTGCCAGCCTGAACAATCACATCTTTCCGGTCATCGGGAACCTACCTGTATCAGAACTTAAACCCCGTCATTTCATTGACCTGCTGAAAGGGATCGAGGAAAAAGGTCTGCTGGAGGTTGCGTCCCGCACACGGCAGCACCTGAGTAACATAATGCGCCATGCGGTCCATCAGGAGTTAATCGATACGAACCCTGCAGCAAACCTTGGCGGCGTGACCACACCTCCTGTCAGACGGCACTATCCTGCCCTGCCGCTGGAGCGGCTGCCTGAACTGCTTGAACGTATTGGGGCATATCATCAGGGCCGTGAACTGACCCGGCATGCCGTTCTGCTGATGCTGCATGTGTTCATTCGCTCCAGTGAACTGCGTTTCGCCCGCTGGTCAGAGATTGATTTCACAAACCGAGTCTGGACGATACCCGCGACGCGAGAACCCATTATTGGCGTGCGTTATTCCGGCCGCGGGGCAAAAATGCGAATGCCGCATATCGTCCCCCTCTCAGAACAGTCCATCGCCATTCTGAAACAGATTAAGGATATCACCGGTAATAATGAACTGATCTTCCCCGGCGACCATAACCCGTATAAGCCAATGTGTGAAAACACGGTCAATAAGGCACTGCGGGTGATGGGTTACGACACGAAAAAGGATATCTGCGGTCACGGCTTCCGGGCAATGGCATGCAGTGCGCTGATGGAATCGGGTTTATGGGCAAAGGACGCAGTAGAACGCCAGATGAGTCATCAGGAGCGCAATACCGTGCGCATGGCTTATATTCACAAGGCAGAACACTTGGAAGCCCGCAAGGCGATGATGCAGTGGTGGTCGGACTATCTGGATATATGCAGAAAAGCATATGTGTCGCCTTATATGATGGTTCAGGAGAACCGCTGAATTGTTAGTATAACGAAGCCGTCTCCGCTTAGGTGGGGACGGCTTTATTTATCAGTAATACAAAAATGCCAGTGAGCTTTTTCTCCTGAACCTCCGTTATTTCTCATGTTATAAATTTGTAACAAATATTTTTTAAACTGTCCTGTATTGCCACGCAAATCTATGGAAATTACAGGAAAACGATATGAGCAGCCCCCTTAAATCGGTGTTTAAAAAGGAGCACAGCGATGAGATCAGTAACCACAGCGTGAACCCCGTCTTTTCTGAGGTAGTCAGCGCTTTTATGTCCCGTCGCCGCTTTCTGCAAATGGGAATGGTGGCGGGCGCTGCCGTCTCCTTTCCTTATCTAGTCAAGCCAGAAAACGCCTTCGCGGCGAAGGCAAATCCCTCAGCATTATCTAAAGCGGTGTCACTGGGCTTCACCAGCATTCCCGTTTCGACAGCAGACACTGTCACCGTGCCGGAAGGCTATATAGCCCGTCCGTTTTATCGCTGGGGCGATGCTGTGGGCATAAAGGGTAATCTGCCGGAATTTAAATTCGACGCTAGCAACACCACCGACGAACAGGCGGCGCAGGCCGGTATGCACCATGACGGCATGGCCTGGTTTAGCCTGCCGCAGGGCAAAGAGAACCCGGCACACGGTCTGCTGGCGCTCAACCATGAGTACATTGATAACGGCATGCTGTTTAAAGACGGTACCGCCAACTGGGATCTTGATAAGGCCCGTAAGGGTCAGAATGCGATGGGTATATCAGTTATCGAGGTGAAAAAAGATAACGTGGGCTGGCAGGTAGTCCGTCCCTCCAGCTTTGCTCGTCGCATTACCGTTAATACACCAATGCAACTGAGCGGTCCGGCGCGTCATCAGGCGTTGATGAAAACCGCCGCCGATCCGCAAGGCGAAGTGGTACTGGGCACCATGCAAAACTGCGCCAATGGTAAAACCCCGTGGGGGACGTACCTGACCTGTGAAGAGAACTGGTCGGATATTTTTGTTAAAAAAGCGCCGCGTAACGTGCTGGAGAAGCGCTACGGCATTAGCGATAGCGATGAATCCTACCGCTGGAACGAGGTTGACGAACGTTTCAGCGTCGATAAAACGCCCAACGAGCCGAACCGCTTTGGCTGGGTGGTGGAGATTGACCCCTACGATCCGACCTCCACACCGCGCAAACATACCGCATTAGGTCGCTTTAAGCATGAAGGTGCCGCCGTGACGCTGGCGGGGGATAATCGCGTTGTGGTCTATATGGGCGACGATCAGAAATTTGAATACATCTATAAATTCATCTCCGAGAACAAATATGACCCTGGCGATCGCAAGGCAAATATGCAGTTGCTGGAGTCAGGCACGCTCTATGTCGCCAGATTCAATGACGACGGTTCCGGCGACTGGCTGCCGCTAATCTTCGGTGAAAATGGCCTTGATCAAAGCAAGGGTTTCGACAATCAGGGCGATCTGCTGATCAAAACGCGCCTTGCTGCCGATACGGTGGGCGCAACAAAAATGGATCGCCCGGAATGGATAGCCGTTGATACCCATGCGAAAGGCAGCGTGTATTGCACGCTCACCAACAATTCCGATCGCGGTAAAGAGGGCAAAGCCCCGGTTGACGCAGCCAACCCGCGCGCCAACAACCAGTTCGGCCATATCATGCACTGGCGCGAAGAGAGGGCAGACCCCGCCTCAGCGAAATTTACGTGGAATATTCTGGTGCTCGCCGGGCGTACTGACAGTGACGATCCTAAAGCGAAAGGCTCCATGCAGGGGGCAGAATTCGGCAGCCCTGATGGGCTCTCCTTCGATCACCGCGGCGTGCTGTGGATCCAGACTGATGTTTCCTCCAGTACGATTAATAAAAAGGCGTATGAAGGGATGGGGAATAACCAGATGATAGCGACCCTGCCCGGCACCAATGAGTATCGCCGCTTTTTGACCGGGCCACGCGGGTGTGAAATTACCGGTATCGCCTTTACGCCGGACAACCGTACGCTGTTTATTAATATCCAGCATCCCGGCGAAGGCGGCGACGACATTACCGATCCGAGCAACCCTCGGGCTATCTCCAACTGGCCAGATTCAAGATCAGACGGACGACCACGTTCTTCAACAGTCGTTATCACTAAATCGAATGGCGGGATAATCGGTACCTGATGCATCTGGTGCCCTTTTGGGCACCATTTTTTATGGCAACAGCTTGATCCTCCCAACATTCCCTAGGTATCAAATATTTAATCTCGCTGTTATCTGAAGGAATTAACCTTAGCCTTTTATGTTTTCTCTTACTCGCTGAAACGATTATCAATTTTAACGCTACCTTAAGCCTGGCTTCGTACATGCACGTTCCATATCAAAAAATCGATTAAACGTTTACATTACATTTGTTATGTTATAACGTTACAAAAAGTAACTTATTATGTGGAATGGATGTCATGCACGACTACTCTTTGCGTTTTGCAAATCTGGCGCTGGGTTATGAGGGTTTACCTGCGATACAAAATATTACCGGGACGATACAAAAAGGGTCCCTTACAGCCATCATCGGCCCTAACGGTTCTGGTAAGTCAACACTGCTTAAAGGTATCGCAGGGATTCTGGCTCCGTTAAGTGGCTCCGGTACCGTAGAACCAAAGGCGCGCATTGCCTATCTGCCACAAATATCGGAATTGGATCGCACTTTCCCTGCAACTGTTTCAGATTTAGTTTCCCTAGGTTTATGGCCTGAAAGAGGGTTATTCCGTCATCACAGAATTGAGGATCGTAAACGGCTTACTGATGCATTGGGATCAGTAGGATTAGCAGGGTTTGAAAAAAGACAGCTTAGTGCATTATCCGGGGGGCAGCTTCAACGCGCGCTCTTCGCACGGGTCATTCTTCAACAGGCAAACATCATCTTGCTTGATGAGCCTTTTAATGCCATTGACGCCACTACTATTGATGACTTGCTTGTGCTGATAAACCGCTGGCATGCTCAGAAACGTACTGTCTTAGCTGTCATGCATGATATCGGTCTGGTTAGAAATCATTTTCCACAGGCCATTTTGTTAAACGGTAAATTAGTGGCATGGGACGAAACAGAACAAGTTCTGCGCCATACCTCACTTCTACCGGCACAGAATATGGGCACAGCACGTGCTTTACCTGGGCAACATGAGGCTACACATTCATGAACTGGCTTCATGAATGGGTTCTAGCACCTTTTGTCGGCTTCGGTTTTATGCGCCGGGCGCTTTATGGTTCATTTCTGCTTTGTTTAAGCGCTTGCCCGGTTGGCGTTTTTTTAACATTACGCCGTATGAGTCTGGTTGGTGATGCCATGTCACATGCTATCTTGCCCGGTGCTGCATTTGGCTTCTTACTCTACGGATTAGATATATTACCGATGACTATTGGTGGGCTTGTCGCAGGGCTGATAGTCGCTATTTTTGCAGGGGCGGTTTCCCGCTTAACAGTGCAAAAAGAAGACGCTTCAATGGCTGCTTTTTATTTAATCTCACTCGCAGTCGGCGTGCTCATTGTATCGCTTCGAGGCTCAAGCGTGGATCTTATGCATGTCCTATTTGGAACTGTGCTTGCACTCAATCACGAAGCGCTGTTGTTAATTTTCTCTGTCGCGCTGCTCACACTTCTGCTGGTTTCTATATTCTGGCGCGCACTTATTGCTGAGTGCCTTGACCCTTTATTTCTTCGCTCCGTTTCACGATTGGGATCGCCAGTCCATTTTATTTTCCTGGCCCTGGTGGTACTGAATCTTGTCGCTGGTTTTCAGGCACTCGGCACTTTGCTCTCTGTCGGGGTAATGGTCTTGCCAGCTGTGACGGCTCGTTTCTGGACGAGACGTGTAGCAACAATGTGCATAGCCTCTGTCCTGATAGGAATGCTTGCATGTATAAGCGGTTTGTTATTTTCATTTCATTTTTCACTACCTTCAGGACCGTCAATCATATTATCTGTGGGAATTATGTATCTTGTCTCTGCTGCTGCCATGATGGTGAAAAACATCCACTTAAAAAAACTTCGTTAATCTTTTCACTACAAATCGAGGAAATTATTTAATGAGAAAACCCGGTTTTATATCTTTATGCATCCTGACGACATCAATGCTTTTTTTACTTTTTACTTTCCCGGCGAAAGCGAAAATTAATGTCATAGCAAGCTTTTCTGTTATTGGCGATATGGCAAAAAACATCGGTCGGGACCGCATCGAACTGCGTACTATTGTCGGCCCTAATGGCGATGCCCATGTTTATGAGCCCTCTCCTGCTGACGCGATCGCTATGTCTAAGGAAGGTGCGAATAAGCAGGTCATTTCTTCCCAAGCTGACTCGCTGATTAAAATT